>LAHS01000616.1_pt1 | contig 18909 bp, 14 predicted proteins | sample 329651 | NCBI WGS metagenome assembly LAHS01 (sample SAMN03275699, study PRJNA271635) | activated sludge metagenome | isolation source: sample C-1 Sludge from hydrolytic chamber (first chamber) of Anaerobic... | reverse complement strand
AAAGAGGTTGAGGGTGGGCATATTGGGTGTTGGGTGATGGGTGATGGGTGGTAGATGGATGGTTTTGTGGGTGTTGGGTGATGGGTGTTAGGTGATGGGTAGTGGGGTGATAGGTGATAGGTGATGGGTGATTTTCTTTCCTTCTGCTATTCAATACGCAGCCGGGGGCCGGATGAGGAGGGAGTAACGGTGAGGTCGACGGCCGTTATCCAGTTAACGTAATGCAGGCGGATGCGGAGCTGGTTGCCCTGCCAGGCGTAGCTGCCGGCCACGAAGAACGGGGGCGTAATGCCGCTGAAGCGGCCTTGGGCGCTGATGGTATAGGCGGGCCAGGCGGTGGTGCGGGTGGTAATCCAGCGGCGGTAGCCCAGGCGCAGGTTAACGGCACGGTCGTTGGTATCGGTGAGTGTGAGCACTATCTCGCTGCCTTGGCGCTCTGCCTGCATGCTCTTGAGCCCGTACTGGTTTGCGGGCAGCGTGTTGGTGCGGCCCAGCAGGCTGTCCTCATGGGTGCCCCGCCTTGCGCCGGAGGGTGTGGGAAGCACGGCGTGCGAGAGCTTCTGCAGTCGCCGCGCATCGCTCCGCGGGGCTGCGGGCAGCGGAGTAGCCGTTACGCGGGGCATGAGCAGCCGCCAGAAGAGGTTGCGCTCGCGCTGCCCGTCGTAGTTGGAATACTGCGTGACCACTATCACCATGTCTTCCTTTGGCATCACGAAGATGTACTGCCCGAAGGCTCCGTCGGCTCTGGCGGCGCCCGGATAGGCGCAACACCACATCTGGTAGCCGTAGCCCTGCTGCCCGTTATCAATCTGCTTCTGCATCATCTGGCGCGTCCACTGCTCGGGTATGAGCTGCCGGCCGTGCCAGTTGCCGTGGTGCATGAGCAGGAGTCCGAACTTTGCCAGTGTCTCGCTCTGCGCGTGCAGGCCCCATCCGCCGGTGTTGATGCCCTCCGGACTGAGCTCCCACTGTACCTCCGTTACGCCCAGGGGGCCGAAGAGGCGCGGCCTGAGGTACTCCAGCAGCGTGGTGCCCGTTACGCGCTGCACGATGGCAGAGAGCATGTAGGTGCACAGGGAGTCGTACTTGAAGAGCTTGCCCGGCGTGGCAACGGGGCGTGAGAGGAACTGCCGAGTCCAGTCAGCGGCGCCGTTGCGCAGCTGCCAGTCGGGTTCAATGCCCGAAGCCATGACGAGCAGGTCGCGTACCGTCATGCTTGCCAGGTTGGGAGAGATGCTGTCGGGCAGCTGGTCGGGAAAGAATGCGGCCACGCGGTCGGTCAGTTGCAGTCTGTTTTCGCCTATGGCAATGCCCACGGCGGCGCTTACAAAGGTCTTGGAGCAGCTGTACAGCGTGTGTGCATACTCGGGTTTGAAGGGCTCGGGATACATTTCGGCCACCACCTTGTCATGCCGCAGCACCATGACGCTGTGTATGCTGGTTCTTGGCAGGGCGAGCAGCGAGTCGAAGAGCTGAGCTACGGCGGCCGTGGGAATGCCCTCGGCCTCGGGCGAAGAGCGCCGGAGCTGACCCGTCTGCGCCCATGCGGCGAGACCGGAAAGCAGGAATGCGAGGCAGATAACGGTTCTTTTCATGTGCGAGAGATTTTTGGAAGAGTTGCCCAAAAATACAAATTTATTTCCAACCGTGCAAACATGGCGGCCGTATTTTTGGCTTCCGGGGGTGCAAGAGGTATGGGTCAGGAACTTTTGACAAGTGTCGCACGATTATTCGACACTTGTCACACGCTCGTGCGACACCTGTCGAAAGTTGCCGAACCTATCATTCAGCACCCTGAAACGCATGCAGCGGGAACCCGAAAGGAATGCTCCGAGCCCGCCGTCCTTGCGAGGCAGAAACCGCGCTCCACAGCGGCCGCAAGCCTGCTGCAGCGAGGCTGCAACGCAGTACCCGGCGTTGTACCAGCGCCGAGCTTGCAACCGGTAGGGCCATTGCGTATCTTTGCAGCGACAACTAAAAAGAATTGACCACTAAAAAATTATTCAGGATGAACGAAAAAGAAACCTACGACGTTCCTCTCTCCGAGCATTTCAGGCTCGGAGAGCTTTCGCGCTCCGCCGCTGCCATACGTCACGGACTGCGCAATGAACCCAATGAAGTACAGACGGAGCGCCTGCGCCAGCTCTGCCAACGTGTGCTCGAACCGCTGCGAAGACGCTTTGGCGTACTGCGCATAACGAGCGGTTTCCGCTCTGCAGAGGTGAACCGGCTGGTGGGCGGCGTACCTTCATCGCAGCACACCATGGGCGAGGCGGCCGATATCTTTACGCCTTCGGCCGAAGTGCAGCGTAAGATGAAGGACTTCATCGTGTGCAATCTGCCCTATGACCAGCTCATTGTGTACCACCGACCCAAGACAGGAGCGCGCTGGCTGCACGTGAGCCTGAAGAGCGACCGCGGCAGTAACCGCTACCAGGTGCTCTGTTCAGGGCAGCGGGAAAGGGCAACCGACGGTGGTGATAAATAAAAAGTGTTAAATTGCTTGCACCGTTTCTTACTTTTCCTTATATTTGTATAGGTGGAGAGGAGTCTCCGGACTCCTCTTCCATCGGGTGTTCAACTTAACATACAATTGATATGGAAAAAGGAGTAATAGGCTTTAATGCAGGCCGAGTTTGGCGCTATTTGAAGGATAGCGGCGAGACCGACATCAACAGATTGTGCCTGGACCTGGGCTTGAGTTTCGAGAACACCGCCCTTGCCGTGGGGTGGCTGGCCCGGGAAAACAAGGTAACGGTGAGGCGGAAGGACGGCAATCTGCTGATAGCTATCCAGGATGTTGAGTTCTCGTTCGGATAACCGTCGGCGCACATCTATGCCCCAAACCTGCCTCGACATGGCGTGAGGAGAAAACAAGGGCTACCGCAGGCCTGGCCTGCCGGTACCGGCAGTTTGTGTCCTTGTTGTTTACAGCCCATGAAAAACACCCGCTGTAGGTCTTTACAGCTTGTCAATAAGAAATTATAGGTGCACCGTCAGTCACGGCGGAAACAGTTGAAGATGGCGGCCAGGCTGCGCATCTGGCTGATGAACGGACTCTGTTCGCGGCTCTGCCTGAGCGCGCTGAACACGAGGTCGTACTGCCTCATGCGCTCTGCGGGTATGAGGTCGAGGGCCAGACTGTCGGCATAGTGCAGGCGGTAGAGGTCGAGCACGAGGTCGAATCCTGTCCAGCTGTCCATCATCTGCTCTGTGGCAGCCTTGCGCGGAGCGATGCGTTGCAGCAGCTGAGCTCCGCTGCAGGGCAGCAACTCACGGCGCAGAACCTCCGGAAGGTCGCGCTCTATGAAGCGTACCCGCGTGAGGTCGCGGAACTGCCAGTCGCAAAACTGCTGATAACTCTTGGACTGCAGAGCCTCGATGCTCCACACCGGGCGGCGTTCGTGGGCCTTTTCGTAGGCGTACTCACGGTGGTAACGGTCAAAGAAGGTATCGAAACCGGGTACCGAGTCAACCGGTACGGTGCTCACTTGGCAGTCGCCTCCCGTGCCGATGGTAACGAGCTTGTAGGCCGGCATGCAGGTTGCCAGCGACGGAACTTGTATGTTGACCAGCTGGCGGCCGTCTTTGGCAGTGTAGGTAGCCTTGTCGTTTACGTGCATGTGGCCCGCAAAGTGCAGGCGCAGGCCAGCTTCGAGGAACGAGTCGGTAACCTCCGGGGCCGGCACTCGGTCGATGTCGAAGGCTCCGTTGCCCCAGGCACGGCGGATGATGGGCGAGGCGCCGTCGTTAAAGTCGGCCAAAGGATAGTGGCTGAAGGCAATGAGCATCTTGCCGCGGCGGCGTGCTTCGGCCGTAACCCGGCGCACCCACGAGAGCAGGTAGGGCTTGTGGCGCAGCACGTTGTTGTAACCAACGGACGAATTCTTGTACCTCATGCGGCCGTTAACCCAGCGGTCGGGCAGGTAGACGCCGGCATCAATGGCCATGAGCCACAGCCCCTGCACCGGTTCTGCAAGGTAGCTGGCGTCGATAGCATGCAGACTGTCGCAGTAAGTGTAAGTCCGGTTGGCGGTGCGGGCTGCCTCCTGCGCCTTGAAAAAGGAGTAGGTGTCGGGTGTATAGGCCGAGAAAGGCGTCTCCCAGTATAGATAATCGGCTCTGGGAAAGAACCCGAACCTGCTGTAACAGCGCATCTGCTCCTCGTAACCCGCGCTGCGCAGGGTGGTGTCTACCTGTACGGGCGGCACGATTGCGGCACTACAGAGCGACGAATCGCTCGCTATGGCGTGCGAACTACCGTCGGCAGCCAGGAAGTTGGCCTCTTTGGTTTCGGTTCCGAAAGGCGACTTGGGGTCGTGGTTGCCCACGGTCATGAAGAAGCTCATGCCGTAGCGGCGCTCGTATTCATGCAGTATGCGGGCTGCGGCCTGCTGATTCACCAGCTGCCCGTCGTCGGTCATGTCGCCTGCAAGCACCACGATGCCGGCCTGGCGGCGTGCAGCATCGTCGAGAGCAGCCCTCAGTGCGAAGATATTCTCATTGAAGAGACGCGTTGACTGCACCTGTACGTTCATGGTGCGCAGCAGCTCCGGGCGCGAGATAACATCCTGTATGTGGGCATCGGACATAAAAGCAGCGGTGCGGTTGCGTTCGTATTGCAGCTGTAGGAACACCTGACGGAAGCGTTCGGGCTGGTCGAGATTCACCATGTCGGGGTGGCAGTTGATGGCTTCGCGATAGGCTTCGTCGCCGTTCTTCATCATCAGCGCGGCCATGATTTTTATGCCTCGGGCCCGGCAGTAGTTGCGAATGGAGTCGGTGAGGTGGGCAGGCGAAATCTCTATAGCCATGGGTCGGCAAACGCGCATCCACTGTTGCAGCTCGGCATAGCTCTCTACATTGACCTTTATTTTAAGCTCCGGAGCTAGCCGCACGAACTTGTCCTGCATCTTGCGGCTGCCGAACCAGAAGAAACTGTTGTGCTGCCAGCCCCTTGAACGCACGAGACTGATGAGGCGGGGCAGCGAGACGCCGTCCTTGACATCGAAGAACACGTTGGCGCGACCTTTCAGGCTATCGAGCATGGTGGCAATGGTGGGCACTCTGGTGCCGGCAAAGCGTGGGCTGAACCAGCTGCCCGCATCCAGGCGGTCGATGTCGGCAGACTGCATGCGGGCAATCGGTCCGTGGCCGTTAGTTGTGCGGTCGAGGGTTTCGTCGTGCAGGTTGTAGAGCACGCCGTCGCTGCTCTGCCTGACGTCAACCTCTATCCAAGAGGCTCCGTAGTCGAGTGCGGCAAGCGCAGATGCCACGGTATTCTCCGGTGCCAGCGAGTTGGCGCCGCGGTGCACCAGCACTTCAATGGGCTGCTGCGCCGCTGCCGATGTTACTAAAAGACACGCTGCAAGCGAAAGAAATAGAGACTTCATGTTGCTGTTGATGAGTGATTGCGCAGAAAATGAGAGGCTCTGCGGGAGCGTCAGCTGTGCATGCAAGCCGCTTCCGTGGCCTCTCTGCTCCTTGCCTGTTGTTTAATACCCATCGTTCTGCTTCCAGTTGGTATTGGTGTTCATCACCTTGGTGGGGACTGGGAAGATGCGGCGGAACTTCTCGCCGGCACTCTGCGGGTTGTAGGAACGCAGTCCCCAGAGCTCTTCAAACTTGCCAAAACGAATCAGGTCGTGGCGTCTCCAGCCCTCGCACACCAGCTCCCGTGCCCGCTCATCGAGCAAGTCGTCGAGCGTGGGGTCTGTATCCATGAGGGGAGCCTTGGCAGCCTGACGCACTTGGTTGATGAGTGAACGCGGCGTATCGCCGTTAGTAGCCTTGGTGCCGCGCAGGATTGCTTCGGCTTTAAGCAGCAGGATGTCGGCAAAACGGAAGATGGGAACGTCGTTGCACTGGCTTCGGCCGTCGTCGCTGGTGGTGTTGGGGTCCATGTAGAACTTGATGTTGCGGTAACCCATGGAGCGACCAATCTTGTCGTTGCCGGCGTTCATGGTCAGTTCTGGGTTGCCCAGCTCCGGTCGCAGGGTAACTCCGTTGGTCAGGTTCACCTGCCATGTAACCTCTGCATCGCCGTCGGCACCGCTGTAGAACTGGTCTACGCCCTTCTTGGTAGTTGATACCGTGAACGGTTTGTCGGTGCGTTGGTAGTTGCTCCAGTAGTATTGGGGCCCCTTGAGCCATAGGTCGTTGCGCACGTCTCCGGGCAGATTGAACTTGTTGCAGTACTCGGCGTTGCCGCGTAATACGCCCGCCACGGATGCTGCCATGTTGTGGTCAAACTGTGCGCGGCCGTCTCGGTGGGTCCACCAGCGGGCGTAGTGCATGCCTCGTTGTGTGATGCGGTCGTACGGCATGGCGTAGATGAAGTCCTTTATCTGCGGCCCGTTGGTGGGCAAAAACTTGCTCCAGTAGTCGCCCTCGAGGTTAAATTGGCCCGAGTTGATGATGTCGTCGCAGTATGCTACGGCCTCTTCCAGCTTCGGGTTGGGCGTATCGGGAGTGTAGGAAGCCACGTTCTCGGCCGTGTACACATTCCAGTTGAGGTACAGTTTTACCAACAACGCCTCTGCCATGTAACGAGTTACCTTGCCGTAGGTCTTCTCGTTCACGTCGGTAGTGAGCTTGTCGAGGCATTCCTTGACCTCGCTCTCGATGAAACGGGCCACATCGGCACGCGTTGCTCGGTCGGTTTCTTCCTGCCCCATGGCCTTGAGAATGGGCGCGCCGCCGAAGTTATCCATGAGCAGAAAGTAGTAGAAGGCTCGCATCACGCGAATAGGAGCGGCGTAGGATTCATCCTTCAGCTGTGCCAACACGTTGTTGGCAGTGTTTACTCCATTCATGGCACCGTTCCACATGGTCTCCAGATAGGGGTGATCGGCATTCCATGAGTGCAGGTCGAGGTCGCGGAAGCGCCCTCCGTCGTAATAATCAGAACCCAAGGCTACGGCCAGGCACTCGTCTGACGAGATGGACTGCGCGAGCCAGTGGTTCTCGCCAAGGGCGTCGCGATAGCTGTTGTAGACGCCTCCGGATATGGCATCGACGGCATCCTGCGTCTCGGGAAGGGTGGTGTACTGCGACTTGATGTCGACGTCCAGATTGGTGCAGCCCACTGTCAGCATGGCAGCAGCCGAGAGCAACAGTATGTTGGAATGTTTTTTTCTCATGTCTTTGGATTTAGAAGTTGATGTTTACGCCCAGCAGGAAGGTGCGGGTACGCGGATAGGTCTGGCGGTTGTCGATGCCCGGCTCTATGCCTCCGAGGCCTACTTCGGGGTCAAGTCCCTTGTAGGACGTGATGCAGAAGAGGTTGTTGCACGTTACCTGGAGGCGCAGATTGTTGATGGCAGTGCCGATGCGGCCGAAGTCGTAGGCCACCGAAAGCGTGGAGAGGCGCAGGTAGGAGCCGCTCTCCAGGTAGCGGTCCGAGAGGTAATGGGAGTTGATGTCGGTAACTTTGTTCTCTGCCAGGGCCGACTTGAGGATGTTGCGCAGGCCGGCATCGCCCATGTTAGATAAGCGGGCACGCGTTGCGTTCATGATTTTATTGCCCAGCACGCCGTGCATGAAGGCCGTAAGTGTCCACCTTCCGTAGGTCAGGGTGTTGTTCCATCCGTAGGTGAGTTTGGGCTGCGCGGAGCCTAACTTTACCAAGTCTTTGTACTGGGGCTTAGAGGTAGTGTTCCCGGTGGGCTTTCCCTCGTCGTCATATTCATAGAACACGGACACTCCCTCGTCGTTGTAGCCGGCCCATTTCCATCCGTAGAAGGTGCCAATTGGTTCACCCTCGCTGATGCGTTGGCTCGGCATGCCCGTTTGTCCGTAGCCGCCAAGGTAGGCTTCGTCCATGAAGTTGACGGAAAACTCGGCGCTCGAAATCGTTTCCACCTTATTCTTATTATGCGAGATGTTGAGCGATGTGCTCCACGTAAAGTTGCCGGTGCGCACCGGTATGGCGTTGACAGTAAGCTCAACGCCACGGTTACTGATGCGCCCAACGTTGGTTGTGAGCCAGTTGTAGAGGTATTTGGTGGTCGAAACCTGGTAGTCTGCTATCAGGTCATTTGTGGTTTTGTGGTAGAACTCGAGTGTTCCGTTGAGCCGATTGGCCAGGAATCCAAAGTCGATACCTATGTTGAACATGCCCGTGCGCTCCCACTTCAGGTCGGGATTGGCGTTGCGCGTGGCCCCAATAGTTTGTATGGGCCTGTTGTCGGAGTTAGTAGTCCAGCCGCCGAGGGAGCCGTACACCTGCGTTGCCGTAAAGACATCGAAGCCCAGCGAGTTGCCGCTCACGCCGTAGCCTACGCGGAACTTGAGGTCGTTGAACACGCCGAGGCGCTTGATGAAAGGCTCTTCGGAGAGCCGCCATGCCGCTGATACGGAGGGGAAAGTGGCCCACCTGTTGTTGTGACCGAAAGCCGAAGAGCCATCGCGGCGCACCGTTGCCTGCAGCAGATACCTGTCGGCGTAGGCATAGTTCACGCGGCCGAAGAAGGAAATCATGCGGAGTGTGGAGAGGTAGTAGTTGCCGTAGTCTATGCGGTCCTGGCTGTTGGAGAGCCCGAGGTTATGGTATGTGAGCGTATCGTCAAAGAAGTGGGAGCCCGTAGCCTGAAAACCATCGTTGTCGTTACACTCTTCCCACGAGTAGCCAAGCATGGCTCCCAGCTTGTGAACCTTACCTATTGTCTTGTTGTAGTTAAAGAACAGCTCCATGGTCTTGTGGTCGTTCTCCACGCTTGCACGCCTTGCGTAGCCCTGGGCGCCTGCTTTGATGTAGGAGCCGGAGCTGTAGTAGGTGTTGTAAGTGTAGTGTTGGTTCTGGTAGGAGAGGTTGAGATTGAAGTTGAGCCCGTCGAAGATGTCCACCGTAGCCTTGGCCACGGCCTGCATGCTCTTTACTTTGGTCTCGTTGATGCTCTCCCTGTACAGTCCCACCGGGTTGTAGTACTGCGACCGCGAGGGGCGTTCGAACCACTTGCCGTCGGCACTCTTCACCGGCGATATGGGCAGGAAGTAGGTCATGGCATCGTAAACACTCATGGCATCGGGCAGATGCGGCACGTCGTTCTGCTTGGTAAGGCTGCCGTTAAGGTTAAAGGAGAGCGTGAGCCTGTTGGCCAGCGCCTTGGTTTCTACGAAGGCCCGGCCCAGGTACCGCTTGCTGTCGGTGCCGCGTATAACGCCGTTGTTGCTGAATATATTGAAGCTGGCGCTGTACGAAGTGCGTGCCGAACCGCCCGAGATGGCCAGGTTGTGGTTCTGCGAGAGGCCCGTGCGCTGCACCTCCTCCTGCCAGTCGGTATCCACGTTGCCCTCGTCGTTGGGGTCAATGGCAAGCTTGTTTTCGTTCATGAAGTTGCGGTATTCGGTGCCGGTGAGCATCTCGTAGCGCTTTGCCACGTCGTCTACGGCCACGTAGGCACTGTAGTTAACGGTGGCATGGTCGCCCCGGCGGCCTTTCTTCGTTGTCACTATGATAACGCCGTTGGCAGCCTTGGAGCCGTAGATGGCCGTGGCCGAGGCATCGCGCAGCACGTCTATGCTCTCTATGTCGTCAGGTGCAACGACCGAGAGCGGCACCCCCGGAATGCCGTCTACCACGTAGTACGGCTCCTGCGCCGCACCGGTACGGAAGGTGGAGGCGCCGCGCAGCGTTATCGACGGGGTGCCGTTGGGGTTGTTGTTCTGCGTGATGGTGAGGCCGGAGACCTTGCCCTCCAGCAGTTGTGCAGGCGAAGAGTAAACGCCCACGTTCATGTCTTTGGCCTTGACGGTGGTAATGGAGCTCGTAACATCCCTGCGTGACATGCTGCCGTAGCCCACTACAACGACCTCGTCGAGCGACTTTGCGTCTTCATCGAGCGTGATGCTGACGCTTGTCTGCCCGTTGGCGGTGAGCGTGCGGGTAACAAAGCCGATGGAGGACACCTCTATCACCTGGCCCCGGGTTACGCGCAGGGTGAAGTTACCCTCGGCATCAGTAATGGCTCCGGCCTTGTTGTCGGCCTTTACTACGGCGCCTACAACGGGTTCGCCGTCACGGGTCGTTACGTTGCCCTGCAGCTGGTACATGTCGCTTTGCTGGGTTACATGGCTTGCTGTGCCTGCACCCGGGGCACCGAAGCTCAAGAGGGGCGAGAGAAAGAGGCATGCGGCGAGTAACAGGATGTGGTGCCTGCCGTGTGCACAGATGGTTGTGTCTTGTTTCATAAGTTTTTATTTGGTTCTTTATCATTCTGTCCTTACGGTCAAGTTTCATGGCATCAGGGAGTTTGCGTACCTGCGGGCGCAAACTTGTGTAGACTCTTTGGCTGCAAAGATAAACATTTTTCCAGTACATAATCATAAATTACAACTTTTTTAATCTTTTTGTATTATTTTCTTAACATGTTGCCCTGGCGTTCTCAAGAGGAACAGCCAGCAGGTTTAACCATGGCTGCCCCGTTAGCCGAGAGGGCGAAACACCTGCCCGTGGCCATGCCTGCGCCAGGGGCCTAAACCTCTTCCGGGCACTGTTAAAACCTGCTGTTTATCCTTACAATACAGCAAGAAAAGGCGGCGCGAGTTTCCTCCGACGCCGCCTGTAGGTCAAAATAAGGCTGAAATCAGATGTATTGTAAATAGTTGGTAATCAATAGTTTGTGCTTTTCTCCGTATTTTCAGTGTTCTTGAAGGTATGCTTCAAGAGGCTTGAAGCATACCTTCAACAAAGCCAGAACATATATTCAGGCAGGCAGAACGTACCGTCTGCCGGCGCCGGAGGTGTGCTTCAAGGTTCATGAAGCGTGTTTGAGGTGCTGCCGGCGGGTAAAAACGGGCAACCTGAGAGCCGTTTCCGGTGCCGGAACTGTGCCGTTTTAACTTTTCTGTTTGCTATAAAATGTGTTAAAAACCAGCAAGTTTCCTGACAAAACCGGCAGCCTGCCGCAGCGCTGCCTGCAGCCCGTGAAGGCGCTGATGGGCAAACTTTCAGTCGGCTTCGCCGAGCTTTTCCCATATCTTAAGGAAGGTGGGGTGGTCTACCTTCTTGTCGTAATTCACCTTGATGCCGGCATCACGCAGCACGTCGAAGGCCTGGTCGCTTATTACGTCGGCATAAACCTCGACCACGCCGCCGGCCGCCATGGCCTTTGCTGCTGTGCGGCCCACGGCCTTGTCGGCCAGTTTGGCGCCGAAGAGCAGCTCGGGTTCGTCGTTCAGAATGTTGTAGAGTGTCCTTACACCACGTCCGTTGAAGGTGTTGATGTTGCCTTCGTGCAGCACTACAAGCGAGCATTGCTCGGTGTGCAGCGTGTCAATGAGTTCGTTCATCATGGTCTTGTCCTCCATGTGTTTGTTGTAAAGATAAGCGCAAACGTGCCCTGCGGCCGTCCGGCTGGTGTCATCTCGGCTTCCGACGCGTGTGTATGGGGTCGGTGGCTTGTGCAAATATAGGCATTAATTTTGAACCTTCATGTAAATAAATAAGTAAATTTTGCAAAAACAAACGGGAACCTTCCGATTCCCGTTTCTCGTTTGCAGTCAGCCGTTTTGGGCCAACAGGCGGCACAGCTGGCGCATGCCGGCGCTGGCTCCCTGCTGTATGTGGGTTACGTTCCGGTAGCCGCCGGCCTTTACGGGCTCGGGGTCAATGAGGTACACGGGGCACTGCGGCGGGGCGTACTGTATGAGTCCGGCTGCCGGATACACGTTGAGCGAGGTGCCGATGATGACGAACACGTCGGCCTGTTGGGCCTCGCGGGCGGCCGGTTCAATCATGGGAACGCTCTCGCCGAAGAAGACGATGAAGGGACGCAGCAAGCTCCCGTCGCCGGCTTTGGTGCCCGGGGCCACCTGGCAGTTGTCTTCGGGCAGGCTGACGATGAACTCCGGGTTGTAAGGATCGCGGCTGGAGCACACCTTGGTGAGCTCACCGTGCAGGTGGATGACGTGCGACGAGCCGGCACGTTCGTGCAGGTCGTCCACGTTCTGCGTAATAACAGTAACCTCATAGTCCTTCTCCAGGCTGCTGATGAGGCGGTGCCCCTCGTTTGGTTGGGCCCGGTAGAGCTTCTGCCGCAGCATGTTGTAGAAGTTGGTAACCAGCACCGGGTCGGCTTCCCACCCCTCATGAGAGGCCACCTGCTCCACGGGATAGTTCTCCCAGAGGCCGTCGTTGCCGCGAAAAGTCTTGAATCCACTCTCTACCGACATGCCTGCTCCGGTAAGAAATACGATTTTCTTCATAAGCACAGAATATTAACTAACTACAAATTTAGTATTTTTTTCGGAATAAATCGTATTCAGTCAGAATAAAATAGTACCTTTGCACATTATTTATATTAAGCAAGCAAACAGACAGACATGGACAAAGTAAGTTACGCTTTGGGACTTGGCATCGGCCGCCAGCTGGCAGACATGGGTGCCAGGGAGCTGAACATCGACGATTTCGCGCAGGCTATCAAGGACGTGGTCATGGGCTCCAAGCTGCAGCTCGATGAGCAGGAAGCGCAGACATTGGTACAGAATTTCTTCCAGGAGCAGGAACAAAAGCAGCGTGCTGCTGCCGCCGAACGCTTCTCGGCCAACAAGGAAACGGGCGAAAACTACCTGGCACAGAACGCCGGTAAGGACGGTATAGTGACCTTACCCAGCGGACTGCAGTACAAAGTGCTTAGAGAAGGCAACGGCAAAAAGCCCAAGGCAACCGACCAGGTGCGCTGCCATTACGAGGGAATGCTGGTAGACGGCACGCTCTTTGACAGCAGTATACAGCGCGGCGAGCCTGCCGTGTTCGGCCTCAACCAGGTGATTGCCGGCTGGACAGAGGGCCTGCAGCTCATGCAGGAGGGCGCCAAGTACCGCTTCTTCATACCCTACAGCCTCGGCTACGGCGAGCGCGGAGCCGGCCAGCAGATACCTCCGTTCTCGGCACTCATCTTCGACGTCGAACTGATAGAAGTGCTCTGAAACGCTAATTCGGAAATTCCAAAAAAGCAATCATACAACAATGAAAAAACTGACATTCGTAGCCACACTGGCTATTGCAGCCGCCACCCTCACGGGTTGCGGACATTCAACCCCCAAGGCCAACCTCAAGAGCGATGTAGACTCAATGAGCTACGCCATGGGTATGTCTCAGTCGCAGGGACTGAAAGATTTCTTAGTGGGCCGCATGGGTATCGATACGACGTACATGGACCAGTTCCTCAAGGGCCTGAACGACGGTGCCAACGCCGGCGACGACAAGGGCAAGGCTGCCTACTACGCCGGAATCCAGATTGGACAGCAGATATCAAACCAGATGGTGAAGGGCATCAACCGCGAGGTTTTCGGCGATGACTCGACCAAAACCATCAGTCTGAAGAACTTCATGGCAGGCTTCGTGGCCGGTACTACCGGCAAGAAAGGTCTCTACAGCATGGAACAGGCACAGCAGGTGGCACAGGCCAAGATGACCGATATCCGCCAGAAGAACCTGCTCAAGCAGTACGGACCCAACAAGGAGGCCGGCGAAAAGTTCCTTGCTGCCAACAAAAAGAAACCCGGAGTGGTAACACTGGAGTCGGGAGTGCAGTACAAAGTCATCAAAGAAGGTAACGGTCCTATCCCCAAGGACACCTCACTGGTGAAGGTACACTACGAGGGTCGCACCCTCGACGGTAAGGTAATAGACAGCAGCTACAAGCGTGGCGAGCCCGTGACCCTGCACGCCAACCAGGTTATCAAGGGCTGGACCGAGGCCCTGGTGCACATGCCCGTGGGCTCTGCCTGGGAGGTTTACATCCCGCAGGAGATGGCCTACGGCGAGCAGCTGCAGAACAACATCAAGCCTTACTCTGCCCTCATCTTCAAGATAGAGCTGCTTGGCATCGAGAAATAAGCATAGGGCAATACAGATATTCAGGTCCCTCTCCATCTCCGGAGAGGGACTTTACAATCATAGCTTCTAACATGAAAAAGGTGATTTTGCTTGCGCTCGTCATCTTGGCGAGTGCCTCTTTGAGTCCGGCTATGGCCGAGAAGAAGAAAAAGAAGAAGAAAACAACGGCGCAGCCCGTTGAGGCCGTGGTGCTTGCCACGCCCTCCGATACCGTTAGCTACGCCGTAGGAAAGGCCTCTACACGCGGCCTGATGAACTACCTGAAGCAGGAGTACGGCGTCGATACGGCCTACATGGCCAACTTCGTGCAGGGCTACAACGAGGCGTTGCAGCGCATGAACGACCCCGAATACAAAGCTTACAACGCCGGAGTGCAGATAGCCCGCATGGCTGCCGAGCGCATTCTGCCCGGTGCCAAGGCCGACTTTGAGAACACCAAGGACTCCATCGCGGCCCGTCCTTTTCATCAGGGATTCCTCGCCGGAGTAACAGATGACAACACGATCTTTGCCCAATCGGAGGCTGAAAGTTTCTATGAAGCCCGCCGCACGGCCGACGTTGAGGCCCGTAACGCCGCCTACAAGGCCGAAAACGAGCGTTGGCTGGCCGGCAACAAGGTCAAGGAGGGCGTCAAGACCACTGCCAGCGGACTGCAGTACAAGGTCATCAGCGCCGGCAACGGTGCCATTCCGAAGGCTACGGACAAAGTAACAGTGAAGTACGAAGGCAAACTCATAGACGGTACAGTATTCGACAGCAGCTACAAACGCAACCCGCAAACCAGCTCGTTCCGCTGCGATCAGGTCATTAAAGGCTGGACCGAAGCCCTCACCATGATGCCCACAGGCAGCAAGTGGGAGCTCTACATCCCGCAGGAACTGGCCTACGGCAGCCGCCAGGCAGGCCAGATAAAGCCCTACTCGGCACTTGTGTTCACCGTAGAGCTGGTGGGCATTGAGCAGGAGAAGCCTGCCCAGGCTCCCGCCAAGGCCGACAATAGCGAGCCGCAGACTGCGAGCAAGAAGACTGCCTCACGTCGGCAACGCTAACCTGACATAACAGCAGCAACCCCGCACGTAACAGGCAAAAAGCTGACAAAATGCACGGAAAACCGAAAATTCCGTGCATTTTGTTGTTTATATCACATTAATTGCCTATTTTTGTTGACACATTGTAAACGCCACTCATCATCAACAAAAAGCATAGAAATGGACAGAATAGACAATTTAGACAAGAAGATACTCAGCATTCTCTCCCAGAATGCGCGTATTCCTTTCAAGGACGTGGCAGCCGAATGCGGCGTTTCGCGTGCCGCCATACACCAACGCGTGCAGCATCTGGTAGAGAACGGCGTCATTACAGGCAGCGGATTCGACATCAACCCCAAAAGTCTGGGCTACTCCACCTGCACCTACGTGGGGCTTAACCTGGAGCGCGGAAGCCTGTACAAGAACGTAGTAGAGCGGCTGATGAGCATTCCCGAGATTGTGGAATGCCACTTCACAACCGGCCCTTACACCATGCTCATCAAGCTCTATGCACACGACAACGAGCAGCTCATGGACCTGCTGAACGGCCAGTTGCAGTCCATTCCGGGCGTTGTAAGCACCGAGACGCTCATCTCTCTGGAGCAAAGCATCAAGCGGGAGATACCCGTCAAAACAGAGCAAAAGTAAAAGCATGAACGATTTTGACCTGCAGTCGCATCTCAACTCCGTCTATGCGACCTTCCCCGAAGCCACTAACCGCCCGGTTATTGGCATTACTTCCAACTATACCAACGGCGATGCAGCCCTGCGAGACCGCTATTATACGCAGGTGGTAGCCGCCGGAGGCACGCCTGTTATCATCCCTCCGGTGGCCAACAAGGATGTTATCATCGGCACGCTCGACCGCATCGACGGCCTGCTCCTTACCGGCGGCGGCGATTATAACCCGCTCTGGGCGGGCGAGGAGCCGTTGCCACAGCTGCACGGCATCAACTCCGAGCGCGATTTACCCGAACTTTTACTCACCCGCCTGGCCTTTAACCGGCAGATACCCATGCTGGGCATCTGCCGCGGCATACAGACCTTGGCCCTTGCCTTGGGCGGAACACTGATGCAGGACATAGCCCAAGGCATGCCTGCAGCAGCCCGCCTGCTCAAGCACAGCCAAGAGGCCGACCGCCAGGAGCCTACCCACAGCGTGAGCATAGAGCCCGACTCCATCCTGTACGGGATATATGGAGCCGAGCGTTTGTACGTGAATTCCTTTCACCATCAGGCCGTTCAAGACCCCGGCAAGCACTTCCGCGTAACGGCGCAGGCCCCCGACGGCGTTGCTGAAGCTATCGAGAGCACCGAGTTCAAGTCTGTTCTGGGCGTGCAGTGGCATCCGGAATGGCTGCAGCAGGAGGGCCTCAAGCTCTTTGAATGGCTCGTTGGCCAGGCCGGAAACTTCTCTTTGGCCAAGAGATTGCATGATCGGGTGCTCACACTCGATACTCATTGCGACACGCCCATGTTCTTTCCGCAGGGCGTGAACTTCGCTCAACGCGACCCCCGCATACTGGTAGACCTGCACAAGATGGCCGACGGCCGGCAGGATGCCGTAACCATGGTGGCCTATCTGCCGCAACCTGGGCCGGGAGAGCAGTTCGCAGAAAAGATTGACATCGACGGACTGCAGAAGTACAACCCGCAGCAAGCCCCGCTGCTCAGCCACATCACGCCCACGGCTTATGCCGACTTCATCTTCGACAAGATAGAGGCAACCGTGCACGAGCATGCCCACAGCGTGGCCATAGCCCGCACTCCGGCCCAGCTTTACGACAACAAACGCCACGGACGCAAGTCTGTCATGCTCGGAATAGAGAACGGTCTGGCCCTTGGCAACGACCTCTCCACCGTCAGCCACTTTGCCCAAAGAGGCGTGGTGTACATCACCCTGTGCCACAACGGCGACAACCAGATATGCGACTCGGCACGGGGCTGCGGCACGCATGGCGGAGTTTCCGCCTTCGGAGAGCAGGTTATACACGAGATGAACGCCCAAGGCATCATGGTAGACCTGTCTCACGGAGCCGAAAGCAGCTTCTTCGATGCCATCGACATCAGCCTTTCGCCCATCGTGTGCAGCCACTCCAACTGCCGCGCACTGTGCAACGTGCCCCGCAACCTTACCGACCAGCAGCTCCGGGCCTTAGCCCGTAAGGGCGGCGTGGCCCACACCACGCTCTATGCAGGCTTCCTGCGGCAGGCCGGAGAGGCCGACATACGCGACGCGGTGGCCCACTTGGAGCACGCCATCAGTGTGATGGGAATAGACCATGTGGGGCTGGGAACCGACTTCGACGGCGACGGCGGCATCCTTGGACTTGCCGACTCGTCGGAGCTCATCAACTTTACTATCTGCCTGCTGCGCCGCAAGTACAGCGAGCAAGACATCGCCCAGATTTGGGGAGGCAACTGGCTTAGGGTGATGTCGCAAGTTCAAAACGCAAGAAAATGAAGAAACGTACCATCCTAATCATCGCTATCATGGCTGCTGCTGTCCTAATCCTGTTCCTCGTCTTCAAAGGAGTGCTGTTCCCGCAGATGGCTTCGCCCGATGCTGATATGGCCGAGATGGAGGAGAAAGTGGAACCCGCAGGCCCCGCATTCAGTGCCGACAGCGCCTACGCCTTTATCCAGGCGCAGTGCAACTTCGGCTACCGAGACATGAATTCGGCCGCACACGACCGCTGTGGAGACTGGATTGAAGCCCGGTTCCGCCAGTATGGATGCCAGGTGAAAGCCCAGCATGCCGACCTTAGAGGCTACGACGGAACCATTCTGCGCAGCCGTAACATCATCGCGTCCTTTAACCCCAAGGCCACTACCCGCATCCTCCTGTGCGCCCATTGGGACTCCCGTCCGTGGGCGGATAACGACCCCGACTCGCTTAACTGGCGCAAACCCGTCCTTGCGGCCAATGATGGAGCGAGCGGAGTGGCCGTGATGTTGGAGATTGCCCGCCTGCTCTCGTCAGGCCGCAGCGCCGTACCAGCCTATTCAAAGGATGGTGCTGCCACCTCTGCAGCAGCCCCGCAGGCCACCCCGGAGGCAGGGAAGTGGGGCGAGGCACTGCCCTTCGGCGTCGATTTCGTGTGCTTTGATGCCGAAGACTGGGGCACACCACAGTGGGCAGGCGTGGCCGACGACGCCGCTTCCTGGGCCCTGGGCGCCCAGTACTGGGCACAGAACGCCGCCGGATACGAGGCCCGTTACGGCATTCTGCTCGACATGGTAGGCGGTCAGGGAGCCAAGTTTTACCAAGAGGGAATGTCGAAACGCTACGCTCCCGAAATCGTGAAGAAGGTTTGGAGGGCCGCTCGAAAGGCCGGATACGGCAGCTATTTCCCCCGTTCTGAGGGCGGTTACATTACCGACGACCATGTTCCGGTAAACGAGATAGCCCGCATTCCCACCATCGACATTATCCCTTACTATCCCAACTGTGTGCAGAGTAGCTTCGGACCCACGTGGCACACGCTGGCCGATGACATGGAGCATATTGACAAGAACACCCTCAAGGCCGTTGGCCAGACCGTTATCCAGGTGCTCTTCACCGAGGAGTAGCGCTGCCCCTGACTACAGTCTCCGTTGCTTTAGGGCAGCTTGTTCTGTTTGACAGCCCCTTTATACCAACCCCGCGTATTTACAATCAGCCGCCCCAAAGGCTGCAAATACGCGGGGCTTGTTATGCTTTCCAGCTGCCGATAGCCGGCAGTATGCGGTTTGCAGTTCATCAGTTAGCTTTTTGCAGTTATGTAGTTTGTTTTTTGCAGTTCATCAGTTAGCGCTTAGCTATTCTGCAGTTTGTTTTTTGCAGTTCATCAGTTTGCGCCCCCATTGTTTGCTCGCGTTTCGCCGGAGCTATCCTTCAAGCTCCTTGAACGATAGCTTCAAGCCTCTTGAAGGTGCCATTCAAGAGGCATGAAAGCCACCTCCTGCCCTTCCGCTCATAACTTGTTGATTTTTAATAGCTTATGAGCAGAGATGCAAAAGAACTTTTCCTGCTGCCATCATCCCCTCCTAACCACC
>LAHS01001196.1_pt1 | contig 18919 bp, 11 predicted proteins | sample 329651 | NCBI WGS metagenome assembly LAHS01 (sample SAMN03275699, study PRJNA271635) | activated sludge metagenome | isolation source: sample C-1 Sludge from hydrolytic chamber (first chamber) of Anaerobic... | reverse complement strand
TTGGGGTAATCGTGGCAATTCAGTCTATCGAAGCCTTTCCCTCGTCATTGCGAGCGTAGCGTGGCAATCCAGAATTTATGCTCCGCTTTGCTTACCTCGCTTCACCGCTTTGGCTACTGACAGTCCACTGGTTCCATTTAGAATTATAACCAAGCTATTTAACGGTCATAAATTGAATCTATCGGTTTCTTCTTTGCAATACTATACGAAGGAATAATCGTTGCTATAAATATTATTCCAAAAGATAGCGCAGCCATAAGTAAGGCTTGGACGATACCGGGGATTAGCGCGCTTATACCCATAAAATAATTTAAGCATACGCTGACAATTACTACCCCGACAAAAGATAAAATAAAATTGATTGAGCCTATTATAAAACCCTCACTGATAAATATTTTAAATACATCCGAACTTCTTGCGCCTACCGCTCGAAGTATCCCGATTTCTTTCTTTTTATTTGCAACGCTTACCGATATAAAATTCATAAGCAATAATCCCGCAAATACGCTTAATCCTATGGATGCGTATAAAAAAACATCCCTTAGATAAGAAGTTATGCTTGCTACACTGTCTAATATTTGAGTTGCGGACGTATACGGCTTTAATTTTGAATAAACGGGACCGTTTATTTCTTCTGTTTTCGCCAAATATTCAAAAACTTTTTGATTTTTATTCCAATCATCAGAAAGCCTGATCATAATTTTATTGGGCGCGGTTTCCATATCTTTTGCATAAGCAAACGCCTCTGAGCCAAAAATCGAAGCATTAAAAATTTCATCATTAAAAATACCGACTACTTTTACCGGTATTCCTCTAATTGTCGCTTTATTGTTTGTCCCATCGAAAATATAATCTACGAAACCCAGCAACTGCTCGCTGCCGCTACTGGGAGAAAATGAAGATGCGTTGATGATTACTTCATTATACTCGAGCGTTTTGGATTCCTTAAACCAAGTAATATTAAGGGAGTTTAAATCATAATCGGCAGCGTTCCAAATTAAATTAACCGTACTGCTCTCTCCGCCTCCCTTTGGCGCTATGCCAATGCCTGTATCTACGTAAACTTGCCCGCCTTTATTTTCAACCGCAGAGCGAATTTCTTCAAACGCTGAATCGGAAAAGTAAATATAAGGGGTATCTATTCCGATGCTTATACCCACAATTTTATAAGTCTTGAATAATTTTCCGTTTTGATAAGTAACTATTGTTTTATCCTGTTCGCTTAAGCTGTCAAAAAGATTCTTCTTTTCCTCATCCGAATTAAAAGCAAGATTTATAAAAAGAGTTGCATCGACAATAATATCGTTTTCCGAAAGGGTTGGTTCTTCCTGCCCTTCACCAAAATATAGATTGCTCTGATTCCCTATTTTACTTACTGATAAATATTCACTTAAAATTTTTTCGTTTCCGGATGAGGTAAAATAGAAATTTTGATAGATATTTACAATTAATGAATTATCTTCCAAAAATTCAAATCCCGGAGCTACAAAACACATTGAAAGGATCAGATTTTTTATTGAATCAAGTTTTTCCCTTTCAAAACTGTTATATTTTCTTGATTCTTTATATTCTTTATAATTATCCTTATTTATACTTGTTTTATATACGCCGGTTATTTTCAGTTTATTATCCAATATATCAATACTTTCTCCCAATAAATCCTCATATTTTGTTATCGTTTTGGTACTGCCTCTTAACCCACATTCAATAAAGGTGTCCGCTATATAATCGGATAGCGCAATTTCGCCATAATTGCCTTCTTCCGGTAAGCGGCTTCCGCTAGCGGCGCTAACAAGAGCGGCGGCTTCCTCCGAGGGCGTTTCGACAAGATTAGAAATTTTAGTGGCGAAATACGGGGCAGAAGGAAGTTTGTTAAAATTCTGTACTAATTCAATAACATCTTCATACTGTTTCGAATCAAAAACCAATCTTAATATATTCTGTTCCGTTATAGAATTAATCTCGTAAATCTCCGAAGAAATAATCCCCCCTTCGCAGGGAAAATAATTTACATCACCTATCCAATCCGGAGTTGCATCCATAGAAACGACTAATAGAGTTTTTTCTTCTTTATCCTTTGCAGTCTGAAATTCAGATTTTGAAGTGTCAAAAGCTGCAAAAGTAATAAAAAGTCCAAATATAGTAAAAGCAAAAAAAGAAAGAATTATTGAAAAAGCTAGTCTTATCCTTTTATGCTTTAAGTTTGATGCGCCCATTTTAAAACTATCTTTTAAGGGCAATTTGCTTTTTATTATTTTGTAATCGCTTGTTAAATAATCCTTTGTAAGCATATTATCTTCGTGCAAAGTATTATCGCTGATTATTTTTCCGTCTGCAAGTTCGATTATTCGGTCTGCAAAATTCTCTGCGTTTTCTCTGTCGTGAGAAACAACGATAACCAGTTTATCTTTGGATAATTTTTTTAAAGTATCAAAAATTTGTTTGCCCGTTGTGGAATCAAGCGCACCCGTTGGTTCGTCCGCCAAAATGATTTCGGGATTTTTAACGATAGCGCGGGCGATTGCGACACGTTGTTTTTGTCCTCCCGATAGTTCTGTGACTTTGCGGTCAAAATAGGATTTTTCCAAGTCCACGGATTCTAAAATAGCCTCGATTGTTTGTCTATCCGCTTTTTTATGTTGAAGCTCTAAAGCAAGGGCAATGTTTTTCCCTGCGCTATAATCTTCCAAAACGTTAAATTCTTGAAAAACAAAACCTACGTATGTATTTCTATATGAATCATAATCAACCGACTTAAATTTCTTGCTTGATTTACCTTTAATTAAAATTTCGCCTGAAGTATATTCGTCTAAACCGCCCAAAAGATTCAACAACGTGGATTTACCGCTTCCGGATTTTCCAAGCAAAAATACCATTCCTTTTTCGGGCAATTCCAGAGAAATATTATCAATAGCGGTGACCGGAAGTCCCTTTTTAGGTTTATAGATTTTTGTTAAATTCTTAATCCTAAGCATAAAACTACCCTACCCCAAAACAACTTTAAATATTATATAATTAATTCTCTAGTTATGTCAATATTCGAAAAATAAACCCTTAATAATATCAATAAATTTTCTAAACGCACTTTATATTCTAATAAAAAACACTTTAACGTAACTTAAATACAAATGCTTCTTAAACGGTAAAAGAAATAAGAATTTTTTATATTAAGAAGGTTTTATGATAAGACTTCTCGGTTCGGCACTAACGATGTTGTACTACTCTTTACTAAATTATTTAACCGCAAAAAAAGCTAACCGCTAACCTTTGTAAATCGTATTAAATAAACGTGACCTGTATGCGAAACTCCCGAGCCTTCTCTGGTTTTTGATTCGTAATATAAAGAAACGGTAGAAGCTTTTTTGTCCGATTTTACAAGAGCATAACCAAAAGGTCCCGTGCCATCATTATTTAAAAAACTTATCGAATCACCGCTGATTTGGTAGTTTAATTCTACCGCAGGCTCATCGTTTAGATATTTAAGTATCTTTCCGTCGCTACCGATAACCAATTTTATCTTATCGCTTCCAAGATAATCTTTTTCGTTTGTTTTAGTTGTCTTTCCCCAATACTCTGTATAATCGTATTCTTTCCAAGAGGTACACTCGTAGGTTCCCTCAAAATATGAAATCTTTTTATTACACCCTGTAAAAATAAACGCATTGGTTATAGTGATAACCGTCACTATAATAAATACTAGTATCATTTTAAATCTATTTTTTTTATCCATTTCCCCTCCGATATTATATAAAAAATTTATGGTTGAATTATATCATACCGCTACTTTTCATTCAATCCTTAAAATCCATAGGGTTTTACTCAAATTCCGCTTTCTTTTTTCAATAGTTATACGTTTATTAATCTTCCAAGCCTAACAAATAATCAGTCGTCACGTCAAAAAATAGCGCAATTTTAATAAGCATAGGCACGCTTGGAATTATTTTATCCGTTTCATATTTAGCAACTGTAGATTTATCGATATTAAGTTTTAATGCAAACTCGACTTGATTTAGTCCTTGTTCTTTCCTTAAAGTCTTGATCCTCTCGCCTAATGTCATAAAAAACACCTCTATTGCTTTACATTCTGACACATAATCAGTATAATTGCTTTTAAACTGATTATTAATCAGTAAGATGTTAAGGAGTAGTTTAGTGATGGAATTTAAAAAATGCTGTTTTTCCGGAAATCGGGCTGATAAATTGCCTTGGAAAAAAAATGAAAGAGATGAAAGATGCCTTATATTGAAACTCAAGCTCAGGGCGGAAATCGTTACGCTGATAGAGCAAGGCTTCGATTATTTTATAAGTGGAACGGCGCAGGGTATAGATATCTACTGCGCTGAGATAATTTTAAATTTAAAAAAAATATTTCCGAATATTATTCTAGAGTGCGCTGTTCCTTGCAAAGAGCAGACAAAAAAATGGGAGTCCGAAGATAAAATCAGGCACAACAGCATTATATCACAGGCGGACAAAGTAATATTTATTTTCGATAATTATAATAAATTTTGCAATCAAATTAGAAATAAATATATGGTAAACAATTCGAAATTTATACTTGCCGTATGGAACGGTGAAAAAACAGGCGGAACTTGGAATACTATCCGATATGCAAAAACAACAGGTACACAGATACGTTTAATTAAGGTTTAATCTCCCATAATTTACTCCTTTTAATTTAATCTGTTTTATAGCATTATATTCTAAAAAAATAGCGGTCAATTATTTTTGCCCGCTATACTCATTTCTCAATTTTTTTATTTTTTTGAACCGCTAATTGCTATCTTTGTCTTCTGGGGTGGGGCTCTCCGGCGTTGACACTTGAGAGGGATTTTCGGCGGTGATTTTTGGCTCGGTAGCCTTAATTTCTGTTGTCGCAACATCTTCCGGGGATAATGCGGCTTCGGGATTGGTAAATTTTACGTAGCCGTAGAGGTATTTTAGAAATTTCCATTTGATAATTTTCCTTTTATAAAAAAGTAAACCAAGCAAATAGATTAAGATTACCGCAGAAAGTACTGAGATTAATGCGATCGCCCAAGCGGGAAACTTATAAGGCACCGTGGGTATTTCAATCGTTCCCTTTATTATTTTATCTGCTGCATAGGTCAAATCTGTTCCGACGGTTGTAGTGCCGCACACTAGCTTTCCGCTTATTATAATCTCGGAATCTTCGGGAATGGTTAGCTCGGCGTTTTCGGCTACGGTAAGATTATTGAAAGTTAAATTTATTCCGCCGGGCACTATAAGACTTTCTGTCAGGGTGACGTTCACGCCTTCTTTAAGATTGACGTTATCGTAATAATTATTTTCCCATAAGTTTTCTTTTTTTAAATAACTTAGTAAGGTAGCTTCGTCGTTAATAACAAGTGCGCCTTCTTTATAAAACCTAACGTACTCGTTTCTTATTACGTCGTTACGATATGAAGAGGATATTTCGGTAACCGTATCTTTATCGTACGTTCTTTCCATTCTATTACTGTCTATACTTACAGGTTTGCCGCTAACGTAGTATCTGATTTGTATCACATTTACGTCTTTTTCCCTAATAAGAATTTCTCTATAGATAACTTCGGTTTTTGTGACCGTGTGTTGGGTTTGGATCCAATCGGCTTCAACAGCATGATGGGTTTTTACAGATTTTTGAAGAGTATCGCTTAATATCGTTTTTTCGTTTAATGTATAAAGGATGCCATCCGAAGACTTGTCCCACACTTCTTGCTTACTTTCTGTTTCTGTCTCTACAGTAATTTCTTTATGTTCCAAATCGTCTTCGGTTTTTGCGGCGCTAGTATATCTTAAATATACCGTATTAATTTCGGTATCGGTTTTTGTGGTCGTCTTTTCATCAAAATAATTATAATCCTCTTCAAAATGCCCTTCGTCGTTCATTTTACACATCGTGAAACTGTTCTTTACGGTATCTCCGACGTACTCCGAAATTACTATACTTTTATGACTTTGAAAAAAGGAATCATAATAACTTGCTTGGATATCCGTGTATTTGGTAACTCTGTTATCTGAGTCGTATTCGTAATCGTACCTGTTTCTTGCGACTATATATCCGTTTTGGTATGTTGAGTTGATTTCAGTTAAGGGGTTATTTTTTTGATCGTATACGATTGTTTGAATATTTGAATTAATTTCTCCGCTTTCCATATCTTCGGTTGCCTGCTCATTTATAAAAACGCGACCGCTTCCGTCATAATAACTATTGTAAGCGATTTCTTCAGTTATCTCTTCCTTTAAAGTGCCGTCGTTATTATACATTTTTCTTGTTAGGTTTCCGTTTTGGGTGTAAACCGCGTTAGCCTCTTTCGTCTTAACGGTAAGAGTATAATTTTTTTCTTCTATTTCATAGCCCTCTGTGTCTAAGGTTAAAACAATTAATTTTGCACTGCCTCCCTCAAGAGGAGTTCCGGAAATTGTTCCGTCGGCACTTAACGTCAACCCTTCAAAAAGCAGACACTCAAACAATTCATATGTATCACCTTCATCGTGGGATTCTGTCCTTAAAGTTGCATTGTAAGCTACGCCAACCTCGCCGTTATTAAGCGCATACTCAATCTTTTCATCAGCGTAGGCGGTTTTTGTTGTAAGTGAAAAACTCACGCCCACAGCCAAGCAAAGAACTGCTACTAAAATCAAAGCTAAATAAACAAACTTTTTAATCGATTTAATCATACCTTTCTCCAATATATATCAATAATACAATATACCAAAGAATTTGGATATCTATTATCATAAAATTTACGCGCACTTCAAAATTTTAGAAACTAAAACAATCCGCTTGCTTATTTTCCTGCTTTTATATATAATAAACTTCGCGCGTTGGAGAGATGTCCGAGCGGTCTAAGGAGCACGATTGGAAATCGTGTGTACGTCTAAAGCGTACCGTGGGTTCAAATCCCACTTTCTCCGCCACAATAAAAGACAGGCAGTTAATCTGCCTGTTTTTTATTTGTCCAAATAAATTCGTGGGATTTGAACGGGCGGAATTAGCGACAATCCTGTGAATTGTCGCCCGCCCCGGCGTGTGAGCGCAGAATAACGGAAAGTAGCACAAGCTGTATTTCCCTGATAATAGTTGTAGGAGTAAAAAGCGTAATTTTAAGCGGAGCAAATCCCACTTTCTCCGCCAGAAATAAAAAAGCAGGCAAATTAATTGCCTGTTTTTTTATTTATTTCATATAAATCGTTGGATTTGAACGGATGGGTATCGGCGTAAGCCGACAAAGGCCACAGTGTGGCGTTTGCCATCCCGGCGTGATAGGTGCCCCGGAGGGTGTGCAGTAGGTATCTTGCTTGCAAAACACCGGAGCAAATCCCACTTTCTTCGCCACAATAAAAGACAGGCAAGTAAATTGCCTGTCTTTTTATTTATCTCAGAATCCGTCTACAGAAAAATTCAGTTGATTATTATGATATAATATAATCCATAGTATCAAATTTTTTATTTTTATCAAAAACATCTGCCATAATATTAATTATTTGTGGCGAATTTTTCTAAAGTCATATCTGAAATCAATCCGCTTATATCAGTACCGAGATTTTTAACAATTATATTGTCGAAATCCGCATAATCAATTTGACGAACTTCATGGAAAATATGATTATATAAATATTCCGCAAATGTATTCGCTAAAACGATAACGATTGGAGTTCCTTTTATGTCACGTTTTGTCGCCGGAACATATCGTGAAGTGACAACAATAGTATATTCACCGCCTATCTCTTCTCTTTGTTCGCGAAGTCTTCCAGAATTAATGCCGAGCAACTTATTTGCAGTCGATTTCGATTCAACGGCAAATTTCTTTTTTTTAGTTATATAAAGACATTCGATATCCGTATGTGCGGCGCCCCCTCGTTTAACGGATTCGACATTATAGAACATATCAAAACCTTCTTTTAATACATCCTCAAACATATAAGCCGTTTCGTTTTCAGGATTATTAGAATATTTTTCAATCAATTTAGGTAATTCAAGCAATTTACTAAGCTCATAGCTTTCGCCGATTTCATTAAGCAATAATTGCGGATATAAACTATAAACTTCTTTTATACAATCTATTGTCATTCTTTCCGGATCTTCGAGAGAAACTGGTAATGCAAAACAAGAGTATTCCGATAACATTTTATCGATGAAATCGATGTAATTACTTTTTAATATAATAAATCCGGAAGTTGCTCGTCTTCCCGTCGGGCTACTATTACTATTTGTTTTTTGGGGGTGAAATAATTTGCAAATCAATTTGCCTTTATACCTGTTAATAAATCCTACTTGTTCCAATAACGACTGTGTATAATATTCCCATTCATAAACGGAATTAACATATGTATGTTCGTCAGATTGAAACAAAGCGGCAATTTCTTCGTTCGATTTTGATCTTAAAGATAAAATATCACCAATCAGTTTCTCGTATGATTCTGGAGTAATTTTTTTAATAAAAGCTAGCAGATATTCCTCTTCGTAATTGTAGAGTTTTCCATCAAGTCTTTTATCCAACAATAGCTGAAAAATCAATCTAAACGGATAAATTTGAAACTCTTTACTTGTTCCGTTTGCAGGATGCTGAAATTGCACGGCAAACATCATTGTAATGAAGATTTTTTTTAATTTTTCTTCATCTGAAATATATTTTAAGAACAAATTACCTAACGGGCTAAAAATAAATCTCTTAGTTCCATTTGTATTATCTTCATATCCGAACATCCAAAATTCCAAAGTATTGATTCTGTGATTAATAGAATCTAAAGGTTTTTCTTTTGGATTTCTAGTTCTATATAAATTCAAAGCGGCAAGCCGTTCTTGCATCCTATGCCTTTCTACATCGGGCACGTTCGTTTTACAACTATTTTTTACATCTAGCGCAACCGCCTTAATCAAATCATAACTACAAGTATGTTTATAAAGAATCCATTTATCTTTTTCAACAGTTTTTGCCATAATTATTCTCTCCCAATTCCAAATATAACTTCCATCAACAATTTCGGTGGAATTGCTTCTCCAATCACGGTACGTATAAACGTATCGGTTGAATCTTTCGGGAAATTTACATTTTCAGGTATCGACGATACGATAAAGGTTTCCAAAAGAGTTAATACTCTAGCATCTGAATATGTTCCGTCAGCTAATAATCTTCCAGGATGTACATTGTTATGAGAACTCATACTTCCGCTAAAAGTCGTTCTTGTCGGACACGGTTCGCTCCAAGTCATTCGCTTAAACGTATTATGAAATCCTTTAATTCGCGTGCCGTCTTCTTTTTTGGGGTAATATTCATTATTCGTCAATGCGCTTTTCCCAGATGGAGTATGTTTAAGTGCGATAACCGCTCTACTATTTTGCGGTTTCGCATAATGCCAAGGTATTCCAGAATTTTCTCCGGCTTCAAGAGACGGTAAATAACCGATTGCTTCTGAAAGCGGAATTTCCGCTTGTTTTTCCGGCCACGCCCATTTTAAACCTTTCTTATACATTTTCGTAATTGCGCGTGGACGAGATTGACAAATACCGTAATCCTTTGCATTCAAAACTTTCATATCAATTTGATAGATATCTGAATACTTTTTTGTAAGGATATCTTTCAATAAGTAAAAATTTCCATCATAAGGAAAATACATTTCAAAAAATGTTGGAACGTTTTCAATTAAAATATAATCAAAATCGCATTCGTCGATTATTTCAAGCGCGCGTAGTACTAAATAATTTCTTTTATCTTTTTCATAATGCGCTTGACTTTTATTTTTACCTAATGTGCTTAATCCTTGACAAGGAGGCGTTGCAATCAGCATTTTCACGTTGCTGTTTTTCACGATAGAAATCATGTGTTCTTTCGTTTTATCGTCCATAATATCTCCGCAATACATTTCGGTATTTGGATAAAAATGATGATAACATTCCGCACGTTTCTGCAATAATTCATTCGCGGCTGTTATGTCGATTGCAGTTTTGTTTAGCAAAAGTTCTCCGATGCCTGCGCTCGAGAAAAGAGAAATGGCTTTAATTTTTTCATTGTTATGTATAGTATTCATTTCTGTAATGCCTCCGGCTATTTGTTTTAACATTAACGGCGGTATTGATTCTCCGATACATTGCCTAATAAGCAATTCGGGTGTGTTATCAGGTATATTCCAATTCATTGGTAAAGAATCTAATATCATTAGTTCTAGAGGTGTCAACACTCTTGCATCTGAATACGTTCCATCGGGTAACAACCTTCCTGGATGTACGTTACGTTGCGAAGCTATGCAATCGTTACGCATAGTAATTGTCGGCGCAGGAGCATCCCAACGAATCCTTCTATACGACGATTGATATCCGTTTATTTTAGTCCCATCTTTTTTTTGAGGGAAATGTACCAAATTTTGAAAAGCCGTTTGACCGGTGGGCGTATGCTTCATCCACAATATATTGTCTTGCGTATGAGGACGAGCAAAATGCCACTTAATATCGGACTTTTCTCCCGCTTCTAAAGATGGCAAAAATCCAATAGCTTCTTTAACTGTTACCTTATGAAGATTCTTAATTGGCCAATTCCAAAGCGTTCCCTTTTTATTCATTTTAATTATCGCTCTTGTTCTAACCTGAGAAACGCCGTAATCGGAAGAATCTACAATCTTGCTGTCTATTTCATAATCTTGTTTGAATTCTAAGTTCAAGATATCTAAAACAGTTCTCATTTCTCCTTTATAAAATAATTGTATTTTAAGCAAGGTAGGAACGTTTTCTATTAAAATATATGTTGGATTTGTTCGTAAAATTGCTTTAATTACATAGATAATTAAATAATTTCTTTTATCCAATTCCATTGTTTCCTGTCGTCTGTTTTTTCCTACTACGCTCATTCCTTGACAGGGAGGAGATGCTAAAAGAAAGTCTAATGGCTTCGGTGATGTGGCAATAATTTTATCAAAAATTTCATCCTTAGTTATATCACCGCAAATAACTGTTGTTTCCGGATATAAAGCTTTATATAAATTTGCTCGTTGAGGTATTAACTCATTAGCTACCATAATTTTAATATTAATATCTTTAAAATATGTTTCGCCAATACCCGCACTTGAAAATAAAGATATTCCTTTTAAATATGTTTTTGACATAATATGATATCCATTACATCTCCAATATTACATTGAAGAACCTCGCATATTTTAATCATCACATCCATCGACACTGTTTCGTTGTTATTTAATTTAGTTAAAGTTGTCGAACCTATTCCAGTCGATTCTTTTAAATCACGTTTCTTCATATTTAAATCAATAAGCTTTTTCCACAATTTATTATAAGAAACCATATCGTAGCTCCGATTTGTTTTTATAAGGATATCACAATCTCTCCGATATTTCAATTATTTTTACCGATATTTCGGCGAATTATTGGTTCCAACCGCTTTTTCATATAGTGTAATAAGAGTGCCGCATATTCGCCTGTTAATCCCCAATCCAAACTTAATTTCAGGTGATGGCATGTAGGAATTGATTTCATAATCGGCGAAGAGATACTGCTCGAGGTAGAAAATGTTAAAGACGAAATTGCTCCATAGGATTTTTAAATTGTATATTTACACATATATTACGATTATGATAAAATATTTTAATATACGTTAATTTTATTTTGATTGGAATTTTTTTAAAAGGAATAACTGTATGCTTAGTCGTTTGAGTGTTAAAAAGCCGTATTTGGTGGTCGTATTTTTGATTATTATCCTTATTTTGGGTATTGTAGCTTATCTCAATATCGGAGTGGATTTTTTGCCGAATATGGATTTTCCTTACATAATGGTCGTCACTGTTTGCCCCGGTCTAACGCCCGGGGAAACGGAAACGCAGCTTACCATTCCCGTCGAATCGAAAATGCAGGAAATCAACAACGTAAACAAGATTACATCAACCTCTAGCGAACATTATTCTTCAATTTTAATAGAATTTAACAGCGGCGTTGATTTAAATACCGCGATGCTTGACATTCAATCGGGGCTTCAGAATATAAAAACGTCGCTGCCCGAAGGTACGCTTGACAGCATAATACTAAAAATCAATCCTTCGATGATACCTATCCTATCCGTCGCGGTTTCCGAAAAAAATTCCTCGATCTCGCAAAGCTCGGATTATCTTGAGGGCGTAAGCTCGACTTTGCGCTCTTCGGCAGGCGTTGCGTCAATTACCAATAACGGACTTATCGATAACCTAATGCTCGTTATGATTTCCGAAGAAAAAACCAATGATTTCGTCGTGGAATTCGTTCAGCCAAGCGAAGAAGATTTTTATTTTCCCGTAGATAAAGACGGCGACGGAGTAAACGACGTAGACGGCGAAGGGCATGAAATAACCGAATTCGACGAGGAAGCTTATAACAATGCCGTAGAGCAAGCCGAAACAGCAGCCGCGCAGTTATCTAATATGCTTATGAATATGATGACAAGCGATCTTCTCGGCACGGCTATTATGGCGCAAAATCAGGAATTGCCCGTAGGAACGATTAAGGAAGGCAACAACAATTTCGTACTTAAAATCGGGGACGAAATCGAAAGCTATGAAGAGCTTTATAATATGCCCGTTATAACAATAGATTTTAAAAAGGCGTTTGAGCAATACGACGGTATTATCAACGCGCTTGCAGGTATAACGGTCTATCAAAGCACGATAAACGCAATGAAAGACGCGGGCGATCCCGACGGCATCTATAAAAAGACGATAATAGGACTTATCGAAGCTTTAGACGATATAGAAACTTCGGACGCTTTTGTCGTTACGGACGGCGTTTACACGGTAAACCCCGATATTATCGACACGCTAAGGACTCTATCAAATTCCTCCAGCAGTCTAAGAAACGTAAGGATTAACGACAGCAGAATTTCGACACTCGAAATGTTTTTCCCGGGAATTGGAGAATTTATAACGACGTCGGGCATTTTCGTGCTTGACGATAAGGGAACGGAAGATTTGCTTGACGACGAATGGAAGGTAAAAGAAAGCTTAGTTTCCACCGCAGGACTTTTGGGAGATCTCGCCGATAAACTTGATGAACTTGAATTTACCCAAGACGATATAGATAATGCCAGAAACACTTTGCAAGGTATGTACGATATGGGAGATACGATTTCCCAAGCGGGTACCGCCCTTGAAGAATTTGCAACAACTTCCCCTTACGTAAGCGCAATTTACAAAAAAGACGATGAAGGAAATATCCGCTACCTTACGGACACGGAAGGCAACTACGTGCTTGATGATAACGGAGAGAAAATTCCTCTTGTCGACTATTACCAAATAAACCGGGGAACGATAGAATATCTTAAAAATCTTGAGCCATTAACTATTCATCTTAACAATATTTCGGATATTTTAACCCTTAACAACGCAAGCACCGTTCACAATATTGTCAACGGAAGCCAAGGCGTAATATTAAATATCAACAAACAGCCCACTTATTCAACCGTTACCGTATCGGAAAACGTAATCGAAAAGCTTGACGAAATTAAAGCGGAAAACCCAGATTTGGATTACATTATTCTTTACAATCAAGGCGCGCAGGCGCAAGCAATGATAGACAGCTTACTTAGCAATATTCTTTTAGGCGCTTTATTTGCTATTATTGTGCTTTTCTTATTTTTATGGGATATAAAACCCACTCTTATAATAAGTATTTCGATATTTGCATCGGTAATTGCCACTTTCGTATTTATGTACTTTGCGGGAATTTCCTTAAACATCGTTTCGATGAGCGGTCTTTGCGTGGCGATAGGAATGCTTGTCGATAACTCTATCGTTGTGCTTGAAAATATTTATCAGCTTAGGGCGGAAGGTAAATCCATATACGAATCCTGCGTAAAAGGCGCAAAACAAATGGGACTGGCAATTACCGCTTCCACGATAACAACGATTGTTGTATTTTTGCCGATGCTGTTTATTTCCGGTATTACGAAGCAAATTTTTATAGATATAGCGTATACCCTATCGTTTGCGCTTGTACTTAGCTTGATCGTTGCCTTGACCGTCGTTCCGATGTCCTGCTCTCTTTTACTCAAAAAGCCTGCAAAAGAACCCGGTAAAATTTTTACGAAATTCAGAGATTTTTACGTTAAATTACTCGATAAATGCCTTAATAGAAAGTGGATTGTAATAGTAATTGTTACCGTATTTTTCGGATTAAGCATAGGCTCATTGTTTTTTATGAACAGAACCTTTTTCCCGACCGCAGAAGACAAATATTTGAAAATTACCGTTGAAATCGACGAAAAGTTGATTCCCGAAACGACAACCTACGACGAAGCCGTTGATAAAATAGTAAATTCAATTTACGGCTATAGCAAGACTTTGGACTGCATTGAGGATATAGGTATAAGCCTAAGCGGAGGACTTTCGGTCGGCGGTTATTCCCTCGGGGATAAATCTTTAAGCGTCAACGTTGTTCTTAAAAAAGACTCCGATATGTCTACAAAAGTTTTAGGCGAAAAATTCGTAAAAGCAACCGCTTCAATTCCCGGGCTTCCCGAAGATAGCTATAAAATGAGCTACGTTGCCGAAACGGATCTTTTCGGAGGACTTCTCAGTAGCTCCTCCCTTTATGTAACGCTGAACGGAAATAACTTAGAAAACGTCCGAGCGGATGCAAAGGCGCTTGCCGAAAAATTCAGAGGTATTGACGGAGTTAAGGAAGTTGACGACGGCGTAGGCCGAATGACGATGGAATATTATATGCTGGTTGATAAAGAAAAAGCTTCCGCCTTAGCGGGGCTTACTCTTGGAGAACTTATGCTTACAATCAACGAGGAGCTTTCAACCAACGATTCCGCAACCAGTATAACGTACGAAGAAACGGAAGAGATTTACGACGTTTACGTATACAGAAGCGCATATTCGATTCAAAGATGGTATCTTCTTAAAAACGAACTTAATAAAGAAGTGCGTATGTACGAGGATCTTGACGGAACATTTTTTGTTATGAACGGAAAGGATAAAGCCGCAGTAATCAGGGCGGAAGAAAACGTATATAAATATACGATTGAAGAAGTCGAGCATACCATAAACGCAAACCTAACAGGGCTTGATCCTTACTACGTAATCTGCAGAACCCAACCTTTAGATATTTTGCTTTACAACATCTCAAACGTGGCGCTTTCAGGGACGGATTTTGAATACAGCATTAACGTGCCCCTCTACAAAATTTTGGACGAAAGTTGCTTTATTAAGGATACCGATGGCAATATAATTTACCGCACGGAAAAAGACGAAAACGGTCAAACGGTATACGAAAAGGACGAATTTGGGGAACTGATTATGGACGAAAACGACAAACCTATTCCCATATTCATTCTTGACGGCGAAGGAGAAAAAATACCTCAAAGCCTTATTATGAAAGAAGGATTTTTAAGTATCGGCCACGAAAACGGAATTAGACAAAACGATATTACCGTTACTTATGAGTCTAAGGCAAACGTCACAAAAATCGAAAACGCTATTCAATCCATCCTGGACGATTATACGGTAAAAGAAGGCGTAGAAGTGGTATTTTCGGGCGAGAACGAAATCATATCCGAGGTGTACAGCAATCTTATTTTTGTGCTTGCCTTGGGTATAGCCTTCGTATTTTTGGTTATGGTTGCGCAGTTCCAAAGTATCAAACTTCCGTTTATTATAATGTTCTCTATTCCTCTTGCTTTCACGGGAAGTATACTGGGGCTTTGGATTGCAGGGAAGCCTATGAGCGTTATTGCCCTAGTCGGACTGATTATTCTTATGGGAGTAGTTGTAAATAACGGAATCGTTTTTATTGACTACATTAAACAGCTTATCGATAAGGGTTACAGTAAGCGCGATGCAATACTCGAAACAGGAAAAAGCAGACTTCGCCCGATATTAATGACTACCACAACTACCGTTATCGCACTTGTCGGAATGGCGTTTGACAGCAGCGCAGACGGATCTATTATGCAACCTATTGCAATAACCACCCTAGGCGGTCTTACGTACGCTACGATACTAACCTTATTCTTTGTACCCACTTTGTTTGATACATTCGACAAGGGTAAAAAATCCAAGTACCTTGAAGAAGATAAAGAATTTATGGAAAATAAAGAGAACATACCGCAGGAAAGTTCCGCTTTAGCGCCAATCGAAGTGGGTGCTCCTGCTTTAGCTATTTCCGCTTCGGATTCGGTTATCATTTTAGAAGACGCAAATAGCGAAATAGAAGACCAAACAATTAAGGATACCCATTTAGCTGATACAACTATTATAGAAAACGAAAGCGGATTTAACACTAAAGCAGAAGTTAATATTATCAACGATAACGCTTTAGACAATGAACAAAATGAAGAAAAATCAGAAAAAGCAACGGATAAAAATATTTTAACTAAATTAAAAAATTGGGTTTCTAAATTTAAAGGACGTAAGGAGTAAATATGAAAAATAAATTATTATTGGGTTTGTTATTTTTATTAGTTTGCGCTGTTGCGTTAGTAAGCGGTTGCAGTGAGGTAAAAATCGTAAATATCACCGCTTTTCACGATATAAACCAAGGGGAAACTCCCTTTGAAATCGAGCTTTCCTTAGGAGATATAAAAATTACTCAGCCCTTAAGCTTACTTTCAAACACGGATATAGCAAACGTACCTATAGGGACTTATAATTTAAAAATTACCAGATACGGCGCAACCGAAACCAAAACGGTAAATATCGACAAAAATACAACGTCCATTGACTTGAGACTTTTTGGAAATATGGAAACCGAGGAAAGCGGAGAAGTCTATTATACAATTAACGACGCTAATCAGTTTTTTAATCTTAACGCGCTTTCGGGTTCTACCGAAACCTATACGGTTAAGCTTGCTTGCAATATTGATTTTTTGGGTTATTCGTCTTTTGTTACCGATTTTTCGGGAATACTTGACGGAAAAAGAGGCTCGGTATCTTATACTCTAAATAATTTTTCCCTAGCTTCAAGCGACTTAGGCGCAGGGTTATTTATGAAAAACCACGGCTCAATATCCAATATAGTCTTAAGCAGCGTAAACGTAAGCGGAAAAGATAGAGTCGGCGCGCTTGTGTCTGAAAACTACGGCACTATCGAAATGTGCTCTGTTATGGGGGGAACAGTTAGCGGAGTGAGCTACGTAGGCGGAATGTGCGGTATAGATTACGGTATGATAACCGCCTGCACTTCAACTTCTAAAGTTAGCGGCATAAGTTACTACGGAAAGGTTATCGGCGCATCACTCGGAAACATTCAAAGAGGAACTTTTTCGGAACTTGTAGGTTATTCCATTAAGCCTTCAGTTGCAGGAAAAAACGCAATAAGCGAGGAACAAACTCCGTCGCAAATGCTGCTTACCGCCATGAATAACTGGTCGGCTTTAGATAACAGGACTAAACTTGTTAGGACCGGACTTTCCATTAATCCATTGAAATTTTTAAAATCAATAGCAACCACTTTTACGGATAATCTTCCCGACAATTATAAAACTCCCTATTATTTAACCAATTCCAGCATACCAAATGAAGACAAGGTTATAATTACCGCAATGTATATGTTAAAGGGAATGAAAGAAATGCACGCCTCGGTCTTTGCGGATTTAAGGCTTGTCTACGACGGAGCCGAAAGCGAAGGATTAAATAAGCTTTTTGCATACGCCGACGCTTTCGTTTCGGATACGTCTTTTGACGCGCTTTTAAAACTTTTCGGAGACTTCAGCGGTCTTTACGATCCCTTTTCCGCGGCGTTTTATCTTGACAACGAAGAGGATTATTTAATGGGCTCGATAGGAGAGGAAGCAAGTTTTGTAAACCCCGACGAAACGACTTTAAATAAAAGAGTAATTGCCGATTTCGATACCGACGTCTTTTGGGGAAATATCCTAGTTGATTTTAACCGCTACTGCGCGGACGATTTAACAAAGGACACAATTTTTGCCGATACCGAGTTTTCGAATATGGTAAAAGAATATATAGACATTGCAAAAGAATATCTACTGTACGCCGATCTTGCAAGCTGGGACGAAATATTAAAAAATAGCGGACTTACTACAAACCGCACTAAAAGCGGCGATACGTATACGGTAAATATCACCGTTGACGGAGCTGAACTTTATAAAACTTTTATAGATTTTATTAACGAAAGATTAAATATCGACGTTGACGGACCGTTTAGCGGACTTCAAATCGAATTTATTTTCAATAAACCGGTTACTATAAAAGCGGAAATTTGGGATAACGGCAATATGAAATCCCTTGTGGTAGACGACGTTGATTTTACAATTCGCGCAGATATTCCCCTTGAAGCGCAAAACTGGCTTAGAAACATCGTTTTAAAGAATTTTACATATCTTGAGGGCTTTGATTTAACCGAAATCGAATTTACGGTCACAAACAGCACTCCTTTAATCCAAATGTACAGTTACTCCGAAAGCGACACCGATATAGAGCTTCAAAAGAACGTTTTTACTAAGGATGAAGATAAATATATCAACTTTGTAGATCACACCTTTAATTGGATGAGAAGAAGATTAGAACAAGAGCAATAATTTTTTTCAGCTTGATTTATTAAATAAACAAAAATCCCGCGAAATTCGCGGGATTTTTTTAGATAAATAAAAATATTACCGATTATTCTTCCGCAATAGCTTCTTGCGGACAAACATCAGCGCAGGAACCGCAGCTAAGGCACTCGCCGGCGTCGATTACAAATCTATCGGCACCTTCAGAGATTGCGCTTACGGGGCATGCACCCTCACAAGCTCCACACTTTATGCATTTATCGCCAATAACATATGCCATAGTAACCTCCATAATTTCAATAGTAAATATATTCTATCACATCAAAAAATATTTGTAAACACTATAATTTTTATTATTCAGCCATTTTTTAGCCTTTCTTCCTAAATAAGTTGAATTTTTGCAGTCGTCATTGCGAGCGAATTTC
>LAHS01003271.1_pt1 | contig 18977 bp, 16 predicted proteins | sample 329651 | NCBI WGS metagenome assembly LAHS01 (sample SAMN03275699, study PRJNA271635) | activated sludge metagenome | isolation source: sample C-1 Sludge from hydrolytic chamber (first chamber) of Anaerobic... | reverse complement strand
AACCAAAGAAGCCATATTCATTCTTTTTCTTTGCGCCTTTAAAGCAGAGAAGTGTAATGAACACAATGATCACGACACCAATCAGACCTGTCTGTAATGGATAGTGGGTGCCATTCTTCAATGCTGTAACGGTGCTGCCGTTGACAGAGATGCCCAGGATACTGCTGTAAGCCGTCGATCCAAGATTTGTTCTGGCAAAGAAGACTGTCGCCATTAAAAAAGAAAGATATCCAGCCAGACTGGAAATGAACGTTGTCCCAGCACCGCCTTTGCGGGCTGACAAACGGATCATGAACAGCAGCGGAAAGTTGACAATCAAGAATCTGCCTGTCTGTACAAGCATCTCACCAATCTTCGTGACCAGATCATTGTTAATTGCCGCACCAATGCCAAAAGCGGGATTGGTCAGTAAATTTCCCAATCCCATGATCATCATCGCAAGGAATACAACTTCCAGCGGGAACTTTAAGATTTCAAATAATGAATGCCAGTTTCTCATTCGTTCTCCTGTTACTTTAGAATAATGATTTTAATCTTTCGTAATATGAGACCTTTCTGCCGCGCAGCATATGTACTGCACAGTGTCTCCAGATATTAACTTTAATGCATGTTGCATGATCAATATTGTATACGTCAGAATCTACGCCAAGCAGTGCTCCCTGGAAGGATTCACTTTCAAAGACAAGATCCGCTGAGGACTTCAGTACCAATGGTGCATCCAAAGATCTGTATTTCGAATGATGAATGCCGGAGATCTCTGTCAGTTCAATGAAGTCCAATCCTTCATCAATGACTGCACCGCCTAAAGAACGGTTGTATGCCGTTGAACCTAACTGCGTGCATACACACATGCCGGTCCCGCGGAATGTTTCAAACTTTTCTCCGTTGATCAATACATCCATGACCTGAGTACGGGCTGCATTCTCTATACGGATCTCATTGATGCCAAAGTATTCTTTGTCATCAATCTGTACCTGCAGCAATGGGTAGATGACTTCTTCCCCTTTTCCTTCCTGCAGTGTCTCCATGAATTCATCCAGATCACAGTCACGATAGTCCGTATAAAAACCAAGGGTCCCTGTATGGATGCCGTAGAAGCGTACTGTATTTAAACGTCCTACAAATTGATGTACTGCATAGATAAAGGTACCGTCACCGCCAATGACAATGACTGTATGCGGATTCTTTTCATCTTCTTCAAAGTTCTGATCTGCATTCAGTTCTGCTTCAATCTTTTCTTTCAGCCCTGCAGAAACAGGATCCGGCCGGGCAATGATCATATATTTTTCCATGCGCTCACGCTCTCTTACTTCCAGTATACAGCATTCCATTCATCCATGTTTTCACATATTACTTCTGTCGAAGACTCGTATTTTTAGACATGAAATATTCTTTGATATGGTTCTGTTCTGCCTTGGCACGGTCCACCGCAATAAAGATCTTCGCAGGTGTGACATAGATCTGATAATGTTCCGTTGTATATACATACTTGAACATTGTGTAGGCCATATCCTGATGACCGTCGAATTCTGCATTGGTCACGGTCACTGCATCCTCACCAAAGTGATAGATGTAATGGATCACGCCTGTTTTCGAAGCCTCATGGACTCTGCCTACAGCTACTTTAACTAATCTGCGTGTCATCCATATCTGCATGCCTTCCACAAAGACTGCCATGCCAATCAAGACTAAACGCGTCCAGAGATCTACCGGAAAAGCAACTCCTAAAAAGACAAGGAAAGCAGCATCCGCATGAAGCAGGATCTGTCTCTTCTTTGTGTTCATTCCCTTAGTAACTTCCGTAATACCATTTTCATCAAGATCTGTTTTTATATCTATATTCATCATTTCTCCTCGAATCTTTACCCATTCTAGTACAAATTACTGTGCTGCATCGAATTTTGCATCAAAAGGAACCATCCGCAATTCAGTGCATCAGCATTGTCCCGACATAGGCAAGCACTGACATCAGGATCAGGAAGACAAATGCATACGGCATGATCTTGGACATCAGCTTTGAATCCTGTCCCTTCGCATTGACCGATGCCAGGGCAATCGCAAGTGACTGCGGAGAGATCATCTTTCCTGCCGCAACACCAAGGGAATTCAATGCGACCATCCAGTAAGGATTGACCTGCAGTGTTTCTGCAGCCTTCATCTGGACGCCGCCAAACAGGACACCGGAGTTTGTTCCGGAGCCCGTCACGAAAGTACCTAAAGCACCAATCCAAGGCGCAAACAGCGGATACAGGGAACCTGTCGCGGCAATTGCGAATGCCGCAATCGTTGTGATCATTCCGGAATATCCCATGATCTTTGCGCATCCTAAGACACACAGCATCGTGATCATTGTTTCCTTCATCTGCATCAGTGTCTCTTTCAGGACAATGATGAAATTCTTCAGCTTTGCGCCCTGCAGAAGACCGCCTAGAATTGCCGAAAGAAAGATCCACACCCCTGGAGTATTGATCCAGGCAAAGGTCAGTTTGCCTGCTTTCTCACCTGTATAAACAGTCACAACTGATGAAAACTGAGATAAGAACGTGTTCACCGGTCCGACAAGCTTTGATGTACATAAAAGGAAAATAAAGATGAAGATAAATGGCGACCAGGCAAGGAATGCCTTCTTTCCATTGACCGCCACTGTCTTTTCTAATTTCAATTCATATTCTGGATCTGGTTTCTTCTTCCTGCCCAGCAGAATTGTGACAAGCAGGGAACAGACAGAACCGATCACGACGGCCAGCTCTGCCCCGATGAACTTCGCGACAAGCAGCTGCGGCAGGACAAAGGAAAGGCCAGAAGCTAAAGTAATTGGCAGCATTCCCTTCAATGCCTTCACGCCTTTTCCCGTCACCATGACAATCAGGATCGGACATGCAATCATGAACAATGACAGCTGCAGAGTTGTCATAAATGACAGACCGGTATTGTCTAACCCGACTAAGTTTGCCAAGGTCACCGTTGGAATCCCGATGGAGCCAAATGGTGTTGGCGTGCCATTGGCAATCAGGCAGACCAGACAGGAAAAGATTGGTTCAAAGCCCAGTGATACAAGCATGCTTGCAGGGATTGCAATAGCAGTTCCAAAGCCAGCCATGCCTTCCATGAAACCGCCGAAGCACCAGGCAATCAGCAGTACCAGGACACGTTTATCAGAACATACCGAAGTGATCATCTGCTTAATGGTATCCATATTGCCTGTATGCAGAGACATTCTGTAAGTAAATACAGCCGCAAGAATGACCAGAATGATCGGCCATAATGCCATCAAGAATCCTTCGGCACCGGCAGTGACCGTGTTGATCACAGATAATTTCCAGACAAAGACAGCCAGGATCCCTGCCAGGATCAATGATCCAAATGCCGCTTTAAATGCCGGCATCTTTAATGCGATTAACGCAAATCCCAGCCAGATGATTGGTAATAGTGCCAGTAAGAAATTGAACGCTTCCATCGCTGTCCCCCTGTTAGTTGAATGGATCCATGGAATGATCCTCTCATCGATTATATCGTATAACATCACGTTCCTGGCTGAAAGAAAAAAAGCCTGAAATCAATGATTTCAGACTTCATTCATTAACTGACTTTGGAACCTGGCTTTAATCCGCCGTTGACTTCAACTAAGCAGATCTCTTTGCCTTCTTTTCCTGCCAGAAGCATGCCGTTGGATTCTACACCTCTTAAAACAGCTGGTTTTAAGTTGCAGATGACAACAACATACTTACCGATGACCTGTCCCGGTGTATAGCTCTGTGCCAGACCGGATACGATCTGTCTCGGTTTCTCTTCACCGCAGTCTACAGTCAATACATACAGCTTATCTGCATCCGGATGTCTCTCACAGGATAATACCTTAGCGACTCTCAGGTCCAGTTTCTTGAAGTCATCAATTGTGACTTCTTCCATCTGTGCCTGTTCTTCCTTCAGCTTTGCGCTGTTGACAGCTGCCTGCTGCTTTTCTTCAATGGCAGCAACCTTGGCCATGACTTCCTTCTCATCCAGACGGGCAAACAGGATCTCAGGTTTGCTGGTGACCTGAATATCTGTTTCAAGCAGCCCAAATTCATTGACATCATCATAAGATGTCATCTTTGTATTCAGCTGTGCAAGGATCTTGGCCGAAGTTTCAGGTAAGAATGGCTCCAACAGAATGCCGGCAATCCGTACAGATTCCAAGAGGTTGTACAGTACTGTCGCTAAGCGTGCAATCTTGTCAGGGTCCTTCGCTAATGTCCAAGGAGCTGTTTCATCAATATACTTGTTGCATCTGGAAGAAAGATCCAGGATATCCTGAATGGCATCCGCAACATGCAGCGTCTCCATCTTATCATGGACATTCTTGACGGTTGCAAGTGCGGTCTTCTTCAGATCTTCATCAACTGCCTCATCCTCATTTGGATTTGCGACCATGCCGTTAAAGTACTTGTTCTGCATGGACAGGGTACGGTTGACTAAGTTGCCTAAGTTATTTGCCAGATCACTGTTGATTCTTTCAATCATCAGATCATAGGTAATATGACCGTCCTGTGCAAACGGCATTTCATGCAGCATGATATATCTGACGGCATCTACACCGAACATGCTGACAAGGTCATCTGCATAGATGACATTGCCCTTTGACTTTGACATCTTATCGTTGCCGGTCAGTAACCATGGGTGTCCGAAAATCTGCTTTGGTAATGGAAGATCCAGTGCCATCAGCATGATCGGCCAGTAGATGGTATGGAATCTGACGATATCCTTGCCAATCAGATGCAGGTCAGCCGGCCAGTATTTGCTGTATAAAGGATCATTGTTTCCATCGACATCATAGCCTAAGACCGGTAATATAGTTGGACAGTGCATCAATCCAGACATAGACAACATGCTTCGGATCAAAGTCGACCGGAATGCCCCATTTGAAGGACGTACGGCTGACACACAGATCCTGCAGGCCCGGTTTGAGGAAGTTGTTGATCATCTCATTCTTTCTGCTCTCCGGCTGGATGAAATGTGGATGATCTTCAATATACTTGACCAGACGGTCAGCGTATTTGCTCATCTTGAAGAAGTATGCCTCTTCCTGCATTTCCTTTAATTCTCCGCCGCAGACAGGGCACTTTCCCTCTTCTGTGATCTGAGATTTTGTGTAGAATGCTTCACACTCTGGACAGTACAGGCCATCGTAATGACCCTTGTAGATATCACCCTGGTCATACAGTTTCTTGAAGATCTTCTGTACCTGCTTCTCATGATATGGATCAGTTGTACGGATGAACTTGTCATAGCTGATGTTCATGCAGTCAAACTGTCCCTTGATCACGCCGGAGATCTCATCAACGAATTCCTTCGGTGTAATGCCGGCAGTCTTCGCTCTTTCTTCTACTTTCTGACCATGTTCATCTGTACCTGTCTGAAAGCGGACGTCGAAGCCTTCCATTCTCTTGTAGCGGGCAATGGAATCTGCTAAAACAATTTCGTAAACGTTGCCGATGTGCGGCTTGCCTGATGTGTAGGCAATTGCCGTTGTAATGTAATAAGGTCCTTTGTTTTCCATATTTCTGCGTACCTCCTCAATAAAAAGACATCCCAAATGAAAGGACGTCTTGCACGCGTTACCACCTTTGTCTTCTTCCTTACTTATAAGAAAGCTCTCATTTGTTTTAACGGAGTTCGTCCGGAACATTCTCATCGAACATTCAGCTCCAGGACCATTTTCATTCATCTGCTGTCTATGCAGTCTCACCATTCTGCACTCTCTGTATGACTTGCGGATCAATTACTCTTCCCTTCACAGCTTTTGTCTTTTCATTATACGTGAATGTGAAATATTTGAAAAGAAATTCTATTTATTCATCTAATTTTGTCATTTTGATCAAGTGCGAGCAGAAGGCCTCAGCACTCTTTATGAAACATTTTCATAACGAATTTGGTATGTTTTTGCGCTTTTTTGCAAATAATCCTTGTTTTTTGTCTATCGATAATCTATGATTACCCATGTATAGAAGTTATTTTTATAGCTTTAGTATACGTAGAAGAGGAGATTTACAAGTTACATGGCAACAGGCAAGGTTAAATGGTTCAACGCAGAGAAGGGTTATGGATTCATCACAACTGATGAGGGTAAGGACGTATTTGTTCACTACTCCGCAATCCAGTCAGAAGGATTCAAGTCACTCGATGAGGGTGCTAAGGTTTCTTTCGACATCACTGACTCCGATAGAGGACCTCAGGCATCTAACGTCGTTAAGCTCTAATCTGTTTCGATAGAGAAATTAAGACAAGAAAAGTTCGGGAGACCGAGCTTTTTTTATGTCTTCATGAAGATAAAAGAAAAGACATGGGTTCATTACCCCATGCCTGCATGATTTGCTTATTTATACATGTTGTAGCCGAAGTCGTTGTAGACATCGGATACTGGTGTATGGTTCTCAATTGCATCAATTGCCTTAGCGACCATGGCATCAATGGACAATACCTTGATCTTCGTAGACTTAGCAGCCTTCTCCGGTGGGAAAGGAATTGTGTTGGAAATAACCATTTCCTTGATGACACTGTTCTCAACCTTTTCAACTGCATCGCGTGAGAAGATGCCGTGTGTGACACCGACATAGACTTCCTTGGCACCATGATCCTTGAGAATCTTGCAGCCAGCACATAATGTTCCTGCTGTATCAACAATATCATCGACAACAATGCAGATCTTTCCATCTACATCACCAATGACATTCTGAGCCTCGACCATATTCGGCTTTGGTCTTCTCTTATCAATAATTGCGATTGGTGCATCTAATACATCCGCAAGTCTTCTTGCGCGGACAACTCCACCGTGGTCAGGCGAAACAACAACGACGCCGTCAGCAGGGAAGTTCTTTTCCTTGAAATATTTGCCAAGCATTGGTACGGCCGTCAGATCATCGATTGGAATATCGAAGTAGCCCTGGATCTGTGCTGCATGCAGGTCAAATGTGATGACTCTGTTTGCGCCTGCTGTGACCAGCAGATTTGCGACCAGTTTAGAAGTGATTGGCTGACGAGGCTTAGCCTTGCGGTCCTGACGTGCATATCCGTAATACGGCATAATGACGTTGATCTCGCCGGCACTTGCACGTTTGCATGCATCAATGCAGACAAGAACTTCCATCAGATGTTCTGTAACTGGTGTGCAGGTGGACTGTACGATGAAGACGGAGCGTCCTCTTACAGATTCCTGCGGTTCAACGAGAATTTCACCATCCGCAAAGTGTTCGACCTTGATCTTTCCTAACGGAAGATTCAGATCCTTACAAATTGCTGCGGCCAGATCGGTACTTGAAGTCAGAGCGAATACGACAGTTTCCTTAACCATGCTTTTCCTCTTTCTTTAATGCGGCAGATCCAAAAATTTCACCTTTTGGGCTGTAGACATTTAACATATGCGACACTATTAAACCAGTTTTACTGCTTTTTTTCAACCTTTTCTGAAGCGAAATGGTCCAGCAATTTCATTTTTATGAATTACAGTGTCTACCGCATAATATCCTGGGAGGATTTCTGCACCGTCTTCGACAATTGTCTTTCCATATAAATAGGTATTTGGATGAACGGTAATATCATGCCCGAATGTCACATCTGGTCCAATGTAGGTGCTTTCAGGGTCAATAATGGTGACGCCTTCCTGCATCCAATGGTGGTTGATCTTTCTTTTCAAATACTTTGCGGCTTCTGCTAAAGCCACATTGTCATCGACACCTTCGCATTCTCTCCAGTTGTCAGCTGGGATGGCAATGACTTTCTTTCCCTGAGCGATGAAGATCTCAACAAGTCCTGGCAGATAGTACTCATGCTGGGCATTGTCATTCTTCAGCAGTTTCAGTCCGGCAAACAGTTCTTCATTTTTAAATGCATAAATACCGGTGTTGATCTCTTTGACTGCTTTTTCGGCATCAGTTGCATCTTTATATTCAACAACTTTTTCCACTGTTCCATCCGCATTACGGATGACGCGGCCATAGGCCTTGCTGTCTTCTGGAACAGCGGTAAGGATTGCCATGTCTGCATCACCCAGGCAGTCATACATCTTCTTGTATGTCTCCGCTGAGATCAATGGACAGTCACCATTGGCAACAATGGTGACACCTGTTTCATTTTCCAGCTGCTTTGCCTGCATGACTGCATGTCCAGTTCCAAGCTGCGGTTCCTGTACAGCAAACTCACACTGGCCTGCCATGATCTTTTCTACTTCTTCATGACGGTAGCCGACAATCGTTACAATACGGTCAACGCCTGCCTGACGCAGGGTGCGGATCTGCAGTCCGACCATCGGTTCTTCCAGGATCTTATGCAGCACCTTCGGAAGCTCACTCTTCATGCGGGTGCCTTTGCCGCCAGCCATAATAATTGCGTTCTTCATCTTTATCTCCTTACGCCAGATAAGATCTTTGTCTTACGGACAAAGTATCCCTGCGCTTTCATATCGTTCATTGCCTTTTCCAGCAATGCACTGTCTTTTGTAATACCGAATACGGTTGAGCCTGAGCCCGACATCAGCACACCGTCGAAGCCATGCTCACTCAGCTGCTGCTTGATCGTTCTGATTTCATCGACCAGCTGCAGGGATGCAGGTTCCAGACTGTTGCCCAGATTCTTGACAATACCTTCATAATTGTTTGTTATCAAGGCTTCCCTCATGGCCATGCAGTCAGGGTGCACATCATTTCGCTGGTCATCGATTTCAATTGCTTCTTTTGTGGATACACCTTTGCGCGGTTTGACCAGCAGCAGTTCGAAATCAGGATGACAGTAGAACGGTTCAATCTTCTCTCCTGTGCCTTCAACATAGGCCGGCTGATTGATCAGACAGAATGGAACATCGGATCCAACTTCCTTCCCGACTTCGATCATTTCCTCCGTGTTCATATGCAATGCAAGCATGTTGTTGATCATGCGGATTGCGGCCGCTGCATCTGCACTTCCGCCAGCTAATCCTGCTCTTGTCGGAATGTGCTTCTGAAGTATGCATGCAAAGTTTGTATCAAAGCCGTATTTTGCCTTCATCACGTTGATTGCCTTGATGATGGTGTTCTTTTCATTGACTGGCAGATAGTTGCGGTTCAGTGATAATGTTGTTTCCTTTGCCGGCATCATTTCCAGTACATCATAAAAATCAATTGGCACCATGATCATTTTCAATTCATGGTATCCATCTGATTCTCTTTTTCCAACAACATCAAGACAAAGATTTATTTTCGCGTTCGCTCTTTCTCTCATTGCAGGACCTCATAGATCTTCTTCAGATCTTCGGCAGACAGTTCCTGTGCTCTTCTTTCCATCGGAACACCAGCTTTTGCCAATACATCTCTGGTCTTCTCGCTGTCATTCAGGAACTCTCTGAGATTATTATAAATCGTCTTCCTTCTCTGTTTAAAGCACGCCCGCACCAGTTCAAAATATGCATTCAGGTCAATGGACAGGTCCACATCTTCTCTTCTTCTGAACTGAATGATGACACTGTCGACATCCGGTGATGGATTGAAGCTCCTCCCCGGTACATTGAACAGCTTCTTGACTTCATACAGATACTGTCCTTCCACGGACAGTGCGCCATACTGAGGATCCTTCGGCTTAGCCGCGAAGCGTTCCCCGACTTCCTTCTGCACCATCACGGTGATATACGGGATATCTGCACCCTGTTCAAAGATCTTGAAGAGGATCGGAGTCGTTACATAGTAAGGCAGGTTCGCACAGACGGTCACAGAACCATACTTCTCCTTCAGCTCCTGTACTTTCTGCGACAGATCAATCTCCAGGAAGTCCTGCAGGATGATCTCTACATTGTCATAGGCGCTTAATGTATCTGCTACGACCGGCGGCAGGTCTGGATCGACTTCATAGGCTGTCACATGCTTGGCATGGATGGCCAGCTGTTCCGTCAAAGAACCGATGCCGGGACCGATCTCAATGACTGCTCCTTCGCAGTGAGATTCCATCGCGCAGCGTTCTACGATTACTGGATCCACTAAAAAATTCTGTCCGAAGCCCTTTTTGGCCCGGAGGCCGTACGTTTCCAGGATCTCTTTCGTCCGAGACGGTGTTGAAATAAATTTTGTCATTTGTTTACCGCCTCCTTGAGCTGTTCATATGTAATATTCAGGCAGTTCAGACGATGCAGAACTGTTTTGGCACTGCCGCTTCCAATATGGAAGATGCTGCCGACCTTGTCTCTTAAAGCTGCACTGTCTGTGCCGCCGGTCAGGCCTAGTTCATAGAATTCCTGGACGGTGATCTGTTTTTCTGGATGTTCACTGTAGGTCACCAGGTGTTCCAAGGCTGCGGTCAGGGTCTCTTCATTGGCGTGTTCCACGCCGACTTTTTTTGTTGTATGTGCATTCTCTCTGTCCACAAAGGCATTTTTACAGCCAGGGATCTTGCGGTTGACGGTGTTGCGGATACGGTTGCCGGAAGAATCAGGATCGGTAAAGATGATGACACCTCTGGTCTTCTGAGCAGCTTCGATCCGCTCTAAAACATCCCTGCCTAATGAACTGCCTCCGGTCTCGATGGTATCACAGTCAAAGTACTTTCTTAGTTTTTCGGTGTCGTGGCGTCCTTCCACAACAATGACTTCCTGGATCCGTTTCATCATTTCATCTCCAAAAAGCGTTCCCAGTTGGACGCAACCGTATCTGCCATATGTTCCAGAGATACATTTCTGACCTCTGCCATCTTCTGTGTAATATAGGGTATTTTGGTAGGTTCGTTGCGGGTGCCGCGGACTGGTTCCGGGGCCATATATGGGCAGTCCGTCTCGGTAAGGAGCCATTTCTCATCCACTGCCTGCACCGCTTCAATTGAATGTCTGGCATTTTTAAAGGTCAGTGCACCGCCAAAAGCCAGGTAATACCCCAGCTTGGTAAATTCCCTGGCCATTTCTTTGGTTCCTGAAAAACAATGAAGCAGGCCGTATCCTCGATGCGCACTCATAATGTCATACGTATCCTGCATCGCATCACGGGAATGCACTGCAAATGGTTTATGAAGACGGTTCGCCAGTTCAATCTGGCGGATAAAAAGTTCTCTCTGTCTGGCGCGGACTTCTGGGTCTTTTTCCCAATAGTAGTCCAGTCCGATTTCACCAATGACATCAATTTCAGACCGTTCAGCCAGTTTGACAAAGGCATTCCAGGACGCTTCGGTCACTTCCTTGACGTCTTCCGGAAAGATGCCTGCAGCTACTTTGTACTTATTTCTGTCCTGTGCCGCAAACGCAACTGCTTTTTCTGCTGTTTCTATCGAAAGTGCGATGATCATGATGCGGTCAACGTGCTTTTCTTCTGTTCTTTTGATCACTTCGTCAAGATCCTGTGCGAAGTCCTTGTCCATGATATGTGCATGGCTGTCCACAAAATACATCTTTTCCATATTACTTCCCCAGACAGAAACGTGAGAAGATCTCATCAAGCAGATCTTCCTTGCCGCTCTTGCCTGTAATTTCTCTTAACGCAAACCATGCATTTTCCAGATCAATCGTCACGAGGTCGAGCTCAACGCCCTGTTTCAGTGAATCGACAACATCCTGCATGGACTTCTCTGCCTGGATGGCCAGCCCGATCTGTCTTTCATTGTTCAACGTATCCGTATCAGCAGCCGAAAGCTCCTTTTCATATTTTTCCTGAATGGCTTGAATGAGTTCATCCAGCTGTCTGTTCTTTGCGCTGATGGACACATCGCCGGTCTTTTTCTGATCTGCCTTGTTATATACAACGATGCGGTTCTTGTTTTCAGTCATCGTCAGCAGCTTTCGATCATCTTCGGTCATTTCTTCACTGCCGTCCAGGACAACAATGATCAGCTGCGCCTTCTCCATTGCCTGAATAGAGCGGTCAATGCCCATCTTTTCAATCGTATCCTCTGTCGCATGCACGCCAGCGGTATCAATCAGGTTCAGCGTAATGCCGCCGATACGGACCGTTCCTTCGACTAAGTCTCTGGTCGTTCCGGCAATCTCGGTGACAATTGCCTTGTCTTCTTCCAATAAAGCATTTAACAAAGAGGACTTGCCGACATTCGGCCGTCCTAAGATCACGGTATCAATTCCTTCACGGATGGTGACTGCCTGCTGTGCTGTTTCAATGATCTGATGGATCTGTTTCAGCCATGTCTCACTTTTCGGCAGGACTTCTTCTTCACTCAGCACATGGACATCATCGTATTCCGGATAATCGATATTCACTTCAATATTGGAGATGATCTGTGTCAGGTCTTCTTCCAGCGGCTCCAGCAGCTTTGCGACAGAACCTTTTAAAGAATGGACTGCACTCTTCGCATTGACGGCATCTTTGGCCCGGATGAGGTCATCTACACCTTCTGCCTGGGCAAGATCCATCTTTCCATTCAGAAAAGCACGTTCTGTAAATTCTCCCGGCCGTGCCATCCGCGCACCCAGTCCTAATATTAAGGATAGGATCCGGCGGGTAATGTAGACACCGCCATGACAGGAGACTTCAATGACATTTTCCCCGGTATAGCTCTTCGGCGCTCTGAAAACAGATACCAGTACTTCATCGACCGGTTCTCCGTTCTCCTTCACTGTCCCATAGTGGATAGTATATCCCGCTGCCTGGTCCAGATCCTTCTCTATCAGTTTCCCGGCAATTTCGATCGCTTCTGTCCCTGAGATGCGGATCACAGATACCGCTCCCATGGCATTTGCGGTTGAAATCGCTGCTATCGTGTCATTGACCATTTTTGTTTCCCTTCGGAAATAGTTTAACACAAAAGCCCGTATTCTTATCTTTCCTGTGTTAAGATGTGCCTATGAAAAAAGAATTAATACAGACATTAGACGAACTTGGCATCACTGATCTAAAAGAAATACAGAAAAAAGCCATCCCTTTGATTGAAGAAGGAAAGGATGTCTTTGTGAAGTCACCGACTGGTTCCGGCAAGACGTATGCGTATTTGATTCCAGCGATTGACCGGATTGAACCGAATGAGATGTACACCAAGGTACTGATCATTGTTCCGACCAGAGAACTGGCACTGCAGGTTGCCGAGAATGCGAAGAAGCTTTCTGTCCGCACTGGGACCCATGTGGTCACTCTGATTGGCGGGATGGATATCACAAAGCAGATGAATGCCCTGCGTCACCGTCCGCAGATTCTGATTGGAACGCCAGGCAGAATCGTAGACCTTATCCACCAAGACTGCGTAGATCTCTCTGTATTATCCTTACTCATCTTTGATGAAGCAGACCAGATCATTTCCACCGGACAAAGTGAAGAGACCGAAGAGATCCGCAACTTTATTCCCGATGTCCAGACCGTCTGCCTGTCTGCCACAGAGAATGAACTGACAGATAAACTTTTCCCGGGAAATTGTGAAAATATTAGCATGGGTGCCCAATCAAGTATCAATGAAGCAATTGAGACTTACTATGTGGAGACAAAGGATAAGCGCAAAGAACTCATCCATTTGTTGAAAACACTGCCAATTACCACTGCTATTGTCTTTACCAACTATAAGAATGATGCCAATGAATTGGCAAATATGTGTCAACAGAGCCATATTTTAGCATCCGCTTTCTCTTCTTTCTTTGAAGAGAGAAAGAGGATCCAGATCCTGAAAAAGTTCAAGGAAGGCAAGATCAGAGTCCTGATTGCGACCGATGCGGCTGCCAGAGGACTGGATATCACTGAAGTTTCCCACATCATTCACTACGATGTACCGATGAATACCGAGACATGGATCCACCGTTCGGGACGTACCGCACATCAGGGAAATGATGGCATTACCATCACCATCTTTGAACAAAATGCACCAGTCAAGGAAGTCGGCCAATACATCCTGGACCACAGTCAGTTATACACAGGAAAACAGGAACCCGTTGATCTGTCCAAGCCATATGCCAAGGCTGCGGAACAGAAAACAGACACTATGGAGCTGGTCATCCGCGCCGGCAGAAAAGACAAGATCCGTCCTGGCGATCTGATTGGTGCTCTTTGTACAGTGTATAAATTTGAAGAGATTGGTGTCCTGGAGATCCAGGATCTGTACAGTACTGTCACCATCTTGAAAAGAGATATTTCTTCTATCCCTGCTTCCCTTTCCATTAAGGGAAAGAAGAGAAAGATTGAATTAAAGAGAAACTAGAGAAAGAAAAACCGCTCTGCGCGGTTTTCTTTTATGTTCATGATTTCATTCGGGGGGGAAAGATTTTATGAACGGTCATCAGGAGTATTTCCTTTTGACAACTATAAGATACCTTTCCTGTATGAATACTGATTGTAAAATAAGTGAATGTTCTGTGAACAATCAGAACTTTGTAAATTCTGTCTTCTTTGTTTTGCCATGGTACTTCAGTACCAGTGCATCCAGTTCATCTTCCGCTTCCAGATAGTTCTCAATAAAATTGCGGCGGAGATTCACTTCATTATCCATATCGTTCTCTTTCGGATTCCCTGCTGCCTTGATCCGATAGTTGATTTCTGTTCCTTCCAGATAGAAGCCCGCACCTTCTGCCGTAAAGATGTCAGAAAGTTCCTTTTCAATTGCCTTCTTTTCTTCATCATTGAACTTCAGGTCACAGTAAATATAGGAGACTTCTTCTCCTTCGACTGCTCCTTCGCTCTTATGCAGTTCTAAATGATAGGGAAAAGAACACAATACACCGTCTTTGATATAATCCTTTTCTTCTTTTTTACTCATTCGTCTTCATCCTTTCCATCATCAATTCCTCTGGCCAACAGTTCATTGTATTTCTGATTTGCATATTCTGCCGTCTTCTTCTGCATCCAGCGCTGCCGTTCTTCTTCAATGGCCACCATTTCATCCGCAATTTCCTCCGGACTGCCTGGTTTTCCCTGCAGCAGGTAGCTGATCATCCGATTCATTGCCTTTTCTGTCCGCAGCTGACTGGCAATCGCTTCGCCAAATTCTCTTGGATAGCCATACCGTACGACGATCTGGATCAGCTGTGCTTTTTTCCGTTCCTGTTCGGTCATTTTCTTTTTCCACGAGAATGATAACAAAGCATTTCCTCTATAACAAGAATTGACATTCCTGATTTCCTTGAATATTCCTTCCTGCAAACACGTTTCTATATAATATAATGATGTACAAGAACTCCTCCGGAGCAGAAAGTGTGATACAGATGAAGAGACCTTTCTTAAATGAAGCGGAATTAAAAAAGATTACTGACCAGTATCCAACACCTTTCTATCTGTATGATGAAAAGGGAATCCGGCATAATGCCAGACAGCTGATGGATGCCTTTTGCTGGAATCCAGGATTCAAAGAATACTTTGCGGTCAAGGCAACGCCGAACCCAGTCATTTTAAAGATCATGAAGGAAGAAGGATGCGGCGTAGACTGTTCTTCCTTAACTGAATTAATGATGGCAGAAAGATGCGGCTTTCAGGGAGATGAGATCATGTTTTCCTCCAATGATACGCCGGCCGAAGATTATATCTACGCCAAGAAGGTCAATGCCATCATCAATCTGGATGATATTTCACATATCGCATTCTTACAGCAGTGTATTGGCACCCTGCCAAAGAAGATGTCAGTCCGTTACAATCCAGGCGGTGTCTTTACTTTAGGAAAGACACGGGATGGATATCAGGTCATGGATCAGCCAGGCGAAGCCAAGTTCGGCATGACCAGGGAACAGGTCTTTGAAGCACTTGCCAAGATGAAAGAACTTTGTGTAGAGGAATTCGGTCTCCATGCGTTTGTCGCAAGCAATACATTATCCAACGACTATTATCCAGAACTTGCACGCATGATCTTTACATTAGCTGCCGAGATCAAGACAAAGCTTGGCATCTCTATTTCCTTTGTGAATCTCTCCGGCGGCGTTGGAATTCCCTACAAGCCGGAAGAGAAAGCTAATGACATTCATGCGATCGGCGAAGGGGTACAAAAAGCCTATCAGGAGATCTTAGTTCCTGCCGGCTTAGGCAGTATTAAGATCTGCAGTGAGCTTGGCAGATTCATGTTAGGTCCTTATGGATATCTCGTCACAAAAGTACTGCACATCAAACATACCTACAAAGACTACATCGGTGTCGATGCTAACGCATGCAACCTGATCCGGCCGGCAATGTATGGCGCATATCATCACATTACAGTGATGGGAAAAGAAGAGGAACCATGCGATCATGTTTATGATGTCACCGGTTCTCTCTGTGAGAATAACGATAAGTTTGCGATCAACCGTCCGCTGCCAAAAGTCGCAGTCGGTGATACGCTTGTCATCCATGATGCAGGTGCACACAGCTTCTCCATGGGATACAACTACAACGGCAGACTGCGCAGTGCAGAGCTTCTTTATAAAGAAGATGGTACTGTTGAATTGATCCGCCGGGCAGAGACACCGGAAGATTATTTTGCGACATTGAAATTCTAACAAAAATGCAGGACCCTGCCAGTATGGCTCAGGACCTGCATTTCTTTTATCATGTCATAAAGACATGCATACATATTTATTCGTTTGTTTCTTTCTTCTTAAGGAACAATGCCAGTGCAGCAATACTGAGTGCGCCAAAGAAGAGCATGATCATACCAGAAGCATCTGGTGTTCCTGTCGCTGCGCTTTCAGCAGAAGTCGTTGGTGTCTCTGGCTTAGCTGCTGCTGGAGCGTCACTTGGTGTGACAGCTGGGGCAGCTGTTGCGGAAGCTTCGGAAGCAGAATCCTTATTTTCATTGGTTGAAGGTGTCTGCGCTGCTTTTGTCTTCAGGACAATCGCATAAGTTGAGAATTTATCACTGTTGAAGCCGACAAGTCCAGTTGATGCATCATAGGTGCTTGTCAGTTTCTCTGCCTTGCCCTGATGGAGACGGATGATCTCTACTTCTGCACCATCTGCGGATGCCTGTTTCATCTGATCATTACTCAGCTGCAGTGTCAGTGCCACTTCATTTGGTGTAGACGCAATCTCTTCCTCAGGAGCACTGCCAATCTTCTTCAAGAGAGTGATGTCATTATATGACAGTACTTTCTCCTGAGAGCTTAACAATGCGGCAATCAATTCTTTATCGGAAGAAGAAATAGAATTGGATGTGTTTTCAATGTTGAATCTGTACTGAACATCCTGACCCATTGCTGCATCATACGCTTCTTCTGGTGTCAATGTATTGTCATCCAATGCGGCAATTGTCAGTCCATTGAATGTCATTGCCGGTGCATTCTCTCCGATTGTCAGAGCGATCGCAGCAGTCTTGCCTGTTGTTGGTACAACAATGCTTGGAATGACAATCTTCTGTGTAGAACCACAGAGCGTGCATGTTTCTGTTAATTCTCCTTCGGAAGTTGTTGTCGGTGCCTTTGTGACCTGATCCGTTGTTGTATCGTAGTTATGATTCTCAGCACCATACTCTGTCTTCTCCCACTGCAGGGTTGTCATTGTGACTGCACCTGCACCGGTATAAGGCTGTACGGTACTCTCTAAGGATGCGGCATCACGCAGAGTATATGTATATGGCAGAGCAGACTTGAATACATCTGCATCCTGTACTAAAGAACCATCTTTCTGTGTGTTGTTGTTTGTAACACCTAATGCGGTCTGTACACCATTGATGTAATACAAGCTTCCTACCGCATTGATATATCCGTGCGGGCTGTCGCCGTTGCCGCTGTTCAAGGCATTCTCAATTCCCTGGATATTACAGTTCTCAAGAAGGACATGTGCCCCGCAGCAGGATGTTGAACCGTTGCTTACAATATGATCCGCAACATTCACCCCAGCTGTTTTCGCAATTTCATTTCGTGCATCCATGTTATCCTGCGAATCCATAATGCAGTTGTATACATGTGCTGTTCCGAATCTCATACGCGGCATACGGTCCATGGAATCTTTATAGTAGTTGTTTGCCAAAGTAGCATAGATCTGTGATGCACTTGTATCCGAATCATTCTGTCCCATCAGAGATGTCTTCTTCTGACAGTATGCATACTGATAGATCTGTTCCTTTGTCATGCCTGCATCCATTAAGCTCTTATAGTAAGGATAGCTGTCTGGATCTGACGCAAGCTTATTCATCATTTCATCAAAGAATGTATTGTTTTCACTGCCTGGTAAGAAAGAGCACCAGGAGATTGTAACATTTGATGCATTTGTAGGTGTCTTCACATCAACAACCCCATCATATGCTTTATAGAAAGTACAGTGATCGATCCAGATATTCTGGCTGCCCTTTTCAATCGTCATATAATCCCAGTCGTTTCTGTCGTAATCACCTTTGGTCGCTTCATCCCACTCCCAGTCTTCATCGAACTTGATGTTGCGGATGATCAGGTTATTACTGTTGGTAATATCTGTTGTGACATGCTTGATCTTCGCACCATTCTTCGAATAGATTGTCAGGTTGCTGATACCATCCAGCATCAGAGAAGACATTCCCGTCTTCAATAATGTCGGCTGCAGCAGTGGTTCGTTGTTGCTGGCTTTAATGATGCTGCTGTAACTGTCAAAGTTCGCGACTTCTTTACTGCCAAGGGCAATATTGGAAGTCAGTTCAACCACAGCCGGCTGTCCATTCTTCTTTACATTTGTCAGTGCCTTCAGGAAGTCTTCTGCTGTATTGACTGTATAGTAATTGCTGGATGTTTCCTTCAGCAGTCCGCCGCCGTTAGTTCCGCCATTTTGTGCATAACCTTCTTCTGCGTACTGGACCAGTGCAGTATCATCACCATCTGCAGCATTATACTTTGTATCATCTGCTTGATATTCTGCAGTAATGTACTTAGGATCACCGCTTGTCTTTACAGAACCAATATAACTGCTGTTGATGGAAGAAGATACACCGGCTGGATCCCAGCCGAGATTGGCTTTTAAGTTCTCTGCCATCGTACTGGAGATCTGACGGCGGTTGGCATTGACGGCATAGCCTGGACCGTAGCTTCCATATTCATAGAAGCGTGCATTGCTTGCCAGGTTGCCGCTCATATCACTGTAAGGATTCGATGAAGTACCAGAAAGTACTTTGCCAAGATAGCAGTTGATCCAAGTGATGGA
>LAHS01004290.1_pt1 | contig 19013 bp, 14 predicted proteins | sample 329651 | NCBI WGS metagenome assembly LAHS01 (sample SAMN03275699, study PRJNA271635) | activated sludge metagenome | isolation source: sample C-1 Sludge from hydrolytic chamber (first chamber) of Anaerobic... | reverse complement strand
ATATTTTCCATAAGAAAATTTGCAAGGCAGGATAAAAACGCCTATATTTGCAAACGTTACAATAATAATAATCAATTCATAAACAATTAAAAGGATAAAAAATGAACATTTTAGAACAGAACAAAGATTTTCTTCGTAATAATGATCTCGGCCTCTTAGTGCTTCGCGTAGCCCTCGGCGGGCTCATGCTCTTTCATGGCGTGGCCAAGGCTATGGGTGGAATTGTATTTATAGAGGGCATGCTCACCCAGATGGGTCTGCCCGCTTTCCTCGCATACGGAGCATTGATCTGCGAGATCGTAGCCCCCATCATGCTGATCATCGGCCTCTGGACGCGCGCCGGCGCCGCCATGATGGCAGCCAACATGATCGTTGCCATACTGATGGCGCACCTCGGTGCCTTCTTCGCCGTTGATCCCGCGACAGGAGGATGGACGGCCGAACTTCCCGCACTCTACCTGCTTGGTGCCGCTGCACTCTGCTTTACCGGTGGCGGAAAGTATGCACTGACCCATGGCACACTCTTAGATTAAAGGGCCATACCCCTGCTCCGATACCTTCCTCCCTATATAAACTTAGGAAGAAGGTATGGGGGCATTAAACATTAAAAATAAAAATCGAAGACAATGAAGAATGACATCGGACTCATAGGCCTCGCCGTCATGGGAGAGAACCTTGCCCTCAATATGGCCAACCACGGCTGGAACGTCTCTGTATATAACCGTACCGTACCCGGAATAGAGGAAGGTGTGGTGGAGCGTTTTATGGAAGGGCGCGGTAAAGATAAGACCATCGATGGCTTCACGGATCTTGCTCCTTTCGTAGAATCGCTCGAGCAGCCCCGCCGTATCATGATGATGGTACGCGCAGGCGTGGCCGTCGATTCGATCATGCAGCAGCTCTTCCCCCTCCTCTCGCCCGGAGACATCATCATTGACGGTGGAAACTCTAACTATCAGGACACCAACCGCCGTGTGGAAGAGGCAGAGAAGCATGGCTTCTGCTTTGTGGGCAGCGGCGTGTCGGGGGGCGAAGAGGGTGCACTCCATGGTGCCTCGATCATGCCCGGCGGATCGGCCAAGGCCTGGGAACGCGTGAAGCCCGTGCTGCAGAGCATTGCTGCCCAAGCCGAGGACGGCACACCCTGCTGCCAGTGGGTGGGCCCCCAGGGTGCCGGCCACTTTGTGAAGATGATCCATAACGGTATAGAATATGGTGACATGCAGCTCATCGCCGAGGCTTACTGGGTGATGAAGCACCTCGGCGAAATGACCAACGAGGAGATGGCCGATGTCTTCGAGGAGTGGAACAAAGGTAAGCTGCAGAGCTATCTGGTGGAGATCACCACCAATATCCTGCGCCATAAAGATACCGATGGATCTGACCTGCTCGACCATATTCTCGACGCCGCGGGCCAGAAGGGTACCGGCAAGTGGTCGGTGATCAACGCCATGGAGCTGGGTATGCCGCTCGGCCTCATCGCTACGGCCGTGTTTGAGCGCAGCCTCTCTGCCGACAAAGATATCCGTCTGGCCTCGGCCGCCTGTTTCCCCCGCACTATCTCTGCATCGAACAATGATCGCCAACTGTTGCTCCAGCGCGTGGAGGCAGCGCTCTATGCCTCCAAGCTCGTAAGCTATGCACAGGGATTCTCCGTACTGCAGAAAGCCAGCGACGACTTCGGCTGGAACCTCGACATGGCCTCTATCGCCCGTATGTGGCGCGGGGGCTGCATCATTCGCAGTGCGTTCCTCAATGATATTGCCAGTGCTTACGATCAGGCAGAGCGTCCCCGTCACCTGCTTCTTGCACCTTATTTTGCCAACGAGATGGAGAGCCTGCTGCAGCCATGGCGCGAGCTTGTAGCCGGGACGTTGACAGCCGGGCTGCCCGTGCCAGCCTTCTCCTCGGCACTCAACTACTTCTTCTCGCTCACCTCTGCCAATCTGCCTGCCAACATGATTCAGGCTCAGCGCGACTACTTCGGTGCCCACACTTTCGAGCGTAAGGATAAGCAGCGAGGCGAGTTCTTCCATGAGAACTGGACGGGACATGGTGGCAACACCAAGTCGGGGACGTATAACGTGTAAACGGGCCTCTCCCAGGGAAGGGAGGGGAAACTAAAAGAAAAGCCTGGAATATGGAAAACTTCTCAATGATTATCTTCGGAGCATCGGGCGACCTTACCAAGCGTAAGCTCATACCCGCACTCTATAGCCTGTTTGTCGGCAAACGACTCGCGGGTAACTTCTCTATTATCGGAGCCTCGCGTACCCAATACACAGACGATGAGTATCGTGCCTACATCTTAGAACAGATGCATCAGTTTGTGAAGGTCAATGAAACCGACGAACAGGCCTTCAAGGAGTTTGTCAGTCATCTCTACTATCAGTCGCTCGATCCTTCGAAAGCAGACGACTACGAGTTCCTGCGCCGTAAGATCAGCTATGTGACGGGAGAGAAACAGCCCGACAATATGCTGTTTTATCTGGCCACCCCACCCTCGCTTTACGGCGTGGTTCCCCTCCATCTGAAGAGCGTAGGGCTCAACACGGCGGGCGCACGCATCATCGTAGAGAAGCCCTTCGGCTACAGTCTGGAGTCGGCTCTGGAGCTTAACGGCATCTACAAATCGGTCTTCGAGGAACATCAGATCTATCGTATCGACCATTTTCTCGGCAAAGAGACGGCACAGAATATTCTGGCTTTCCGCTTTGCCAACGGCATCTTCGAGCCACTGTGGAATCGCAACTACATAGATTATGTGGAGGTAACGGCCGTGGAGAATCTCGGCATCGAGAACCGGGGCGGCTTTTATGAGACTGCCGGAGCCCTGCGCGACATGGTGCAAAACCACCTCATTCAGCTCGTGGCCCTTACTGCCATGGAGCCGCCTTCGCGCTTCGATGCCACCGCCTTCCGTAACGAAGTGGTCAAGGTGTACGAAGCTCTGCACCCTCTGAGCAAACAGGATCTCAGGGAGCATATCGTGCGCGGGCAATACCTGGCCTCGGCCAACCACCCGAGCTATCGTGAGGAAAAAGGCGTGGATCCCAACTCGCGTACAGAGACATTCGTAGCCATGCGACTCAATATAGACAACTGGCGCTGGAGCGGCGTGCCGTTCTATATCCGCACCGGCAAGGCCATGCCAACCAAGGTAACGGAGATCGTGATCCACTTCAAAGACACCCCTCACCAGATGTTCAGCAATGTGGCCGGCAAAAAACGTTCTCAGACCAACATGCTCACCCTGCGTATCTCTCCCAACGAGGGTATAAGCCTGAAGATAGGAATGAAGATGCCGGGCAGCGGCTTTGAGGTGAAACGAGTAGCTATGGACTTCAGCTATGACCAACTCGGCGGTGCCAGCATCGGTGACGGCTATGCCAGGCTCATAGACGACTGTATCCAGGGCGATTCTACTCTCTTCACCCGCAACGATGCCGTAGAGGCTTCATGGCGGTTCTTCGACCCCGTGCTGCAGTATTGGCAGCATGAGGCTGTACCCCTCTATGGTTATCCCTTCGGCACATGGGGGCCGCAGGAGAGCGATAAGCTCATGCACCACCACAAGGCCAAGTGGACCAATCCCTGCAAGAACCTCACCAACACTGATCTCTATTGTGAGCTATGATCCAGCTGAATCTATATGCAGACGAGGTCGGGACTTCGCGTGCACTCATCGATAAAATATTGCAGATAGCAGGTACATACCCCACTGACCAGCAACTGAATATCGCAATAAGCGGAGGTAACACTCCAGCGTTGATGTTCAGACTATGGGCGGAGGAAAAAGGAGATGTCACCCCGTGGCGGCGATTGCGTTTCTTCTGGGTAGACGAACGCTGTGTGCCGCCTTCCGACCCGCAGAGCAACTATCGCATGACGAAGGAAAACCTGCTGTCGCGCATAGCGATTCCTGCCGACAATGTTATGCGAATCATGGGTGAGAACGACCCCGAGACCGAGGCAAGGCGTTATGAAGACATCGTGCGCAGTAAGGTGCCCTGCGAGGACGGCATACCACAGTTTGACATGGTGATACTGGGTGCTGGCGACGATGGTCATACCTCTTCTATCTTTCCTGGTCAGGAGCATCTGCTCACTGCACCTGTAGCCTACGCTGTAGGTACCCAGCCCGCCACCGGTCAGCAGCGGGTAGCCCTCACAGGCCTACCCCTCGTCCACGCCAGCCATCTCTTCTTCCTCGTCACGGGTGAGAAGAAGGCTCAGGTAGTGGCCGACATCATGGACTCGCAGGATCATGGTCCCGCCTCCTATGTAGCTCACCATGCCCTGCATCATGTGGAGCTGTTTACTGACCAAAAGGTCAAATAACGGATAACTCCGAATGCACCTGGTGAAAAATCATAAGCACAGAAACAGATTTTAAGTACAAAGCCCAACATACTAATAGGCGGAGACAACCTTACTGCGTTTTGGTTATCTCCGCCTATTCATAAAGACGTAGCTATTGTGGCTAATGGCTATTTGCAAGTTAAAACCTTTATGTCGTGTTTTGACATATTCTGTTTTTATCCACAATATAAAGGTGCTGGCTTATATTGCCGTTATCCGATTGGGCATAACGGACTGTCGGAAGCTCTGGCCTTTATCGCAGAGGATTCCAGCCCTGGGCCGTGATATCAAATTCCTGCTGATCGCGCGATATCAGGCGGGTTCCCAGTTCTTCCTTGGTAATATAGCCGATCTGCTTGATACCCAGTTCTTCCATGTCCTCCAGCTTCTCATGGTCGCCGATAGGACAGGTGAAGAGGAGTTCATAATCCTCTCCTCCGTTCATGGCGCAGGTCGTGACATTCATGTTCAGTTCCTCAGCCATAACGGCAGTCTGGTAGTCTATAGGGATATTCTTCTCATAGACACGGCACCCGCAATGGCTCTGCTTACAGATATGGAGCAGTTCTGAGCTCAGACCGTCGGAGATATCCATCATGGCCGTAGGCCGAATGCCGTGCTCCCGAAGTGCAGCGATGATGTCACCACGTGCTTCAGGCTTGAGCTGTCGCTCGAGCAGATACTCCTTACCGGCAAAATCGGGCTGAAAGTTGTTCAGCTTCATGCCCTGTTCCTGCAGGTGTTTCACCAGCTCGGTGTTGCCATTCTGCTGTGCATCTTTGATTTTCCGGTTCAGATCATCTATCTGTTGGTAGTAAACCGTTTTCTCACGCTCCAGCAGCTGCAGTCCCATGTAGGCAGCTCCGAGGTTGCCCGATACGCAGATAAGATCCGTCTCCTTAGCCCCACTGCGATACACGATGTCCTCCTTCTTCGCTTCACCGATACAGGTGATGCTGATGGCGAGTCCCGTATAAGAAGAGGTGGTGTCGCCACCCACCACATCAATGTTCCATTTTTCACAGGCCTCGTGCAGTCCACGATAAAAAGCCTCGATGTCCTCCACCTTAAATCGTTTGCCGATGGCAAGTGATACGGTCATCTGTCGTGGCGTGCCGTTCATGGCAAACACATCGGAGATATTCTCCATCGCCGACTTATAGCCCAGCTCCTGCATCGTGATGTAAGTGAGGTCGAAATGCACTCCCTCCATCAACATGTCTGTGGTGATGAGCACTTCGCTGTCGGGATAGTGCATCACCGCGCAGTCGTCGCCCACACCATAGAGCGAGGAGGCATTCTTGAGACTGATATTCTGCGTGAGGCGCTCGATCAGTCCGAACTCCCCCAGTTTAGATATTTCCATTATGATCTAATATTCTTTTGTACTAATCCATCTATATGAACGATGAATTTCTGTGTTTACGAGCGTCGTATCATCTCTCTCATGATCTCCGTCATGACAGGCTGAGCACCGTTGGCGGCCTTCTGCACCTCCTCATGACTTACTGCCACCGGCACGTCAAACCCACCAAGATCCGTAATGATACTCATTCCGAAGACCTTAATGCCACAATGATGAGCTACGATTACCTCGGGAACTGTGGACATGCCCACTGCATCGCCACCCAGAATGTGGTACATGCGATACTCGGCCGGAGTCTCAAACGTAGGTCCCTGCACACCGACGTACACGCCATGCTGCAGCTTAATGTGCTTTTCCTTAGCTATCTCGTCGGCCAGAGCAATGAGCTTATGGTCGTAAGCCTCGTGCATATCGGGGAAGCGTGGACCCGTAGGGAAGTTAGGTCCATGCAGCGGATGTTCGGGGAAGAAGTTGATATGGTCATTGATCACCATCAGGTCACCGATGTGAAAATCAGGATTCATGCCACCCGAAGCGTTGCTCACGAACAGCGTCCTGATACCAAGCTCGTACATCACGCGCTCCGGAAACGTCACTTCCTTCATCGAATACCCCTCATAGAAATGGAATCGGCCTTCCATGGCCATGATATCTTTGCCGCCAAGTTTACCGAAGATCAGTTTGCCGGCATGTCCTTCGACAGTAGAAATGGGAAAGTTGGGTATGTCTTTATAGGGGAATTCGTATGTGTCAGTTATCTCTGAAGCTAATTGTCCCAGGCCTGTTCCCAGAATGATGGCTGTCTTTGGACTTGTCGTCATCCTTTCTTTTAACCAAGATGCTGTTTCTTGAATTTTTTCGTACATAGCTTATAATTTTAGTATTAAATTTCTCTTCTTCGCCGAGCATGAACTTCACCTTGATCGGCAGCTGGTAAAGATGCTGCCTCACCTCCGCACTCAGTCCGTCAAGCCCCACCAGTCGTGTCGAGTCTTTCTCGGTGGTGACAATGATTTTCGGCTCCTGCATGGCAGCAAAGATCCTGTTGATCTTCTCCACATCCTTTCCCCTGAAGGCATGATGATCGCCGAAGGCAAGAGGTGTGATGCTCAGACACTTCAGTTTGAGGTCGTTCAACATCTGCTGTGGAGAGGCAATGCCCGTCAGGAGCATGACGTTCTTGCCGGAGAGCAGATCATCTGCGTCCTTGGGATCTGCAATGCCATCATTCCCCTCCGTATTGAATAAAGGTTGCGGTGCCTTATATTCGATGCTCGTAAAGAACAGCTCCTGATAAGGAAACAGATTCAGAGCCTTGGTGAGTACCCTGTATTCCATCGGCTTGAGATCCTTCGGACACTTGGTCACAATCACGATGTCTGCCCTGTTTTTACCTTTCATCGGCTCCCTTAACCTTCCGGCAGGCAGCAACTTGTCGTAGATGATCAGACGGTGATAATCGACCAGCAGAATGTTAATACCCGGTGTGACATAACGATGCTGAAAGGCGTCATCAAGCAAGATGACATCAACATCGTTGGTTTCCTCATCTGTCGTGAGCCGGTTGATGCCTTCGCATCGGTTCTTATCTACTGCCACGTAGATATCAGGAAACTTCTTCTTCATCTGGCAGGGCTCATCGCCAACCTCTCTCATCGTCGTATCAGGCTGGGCCAGTAGGTAACCATGGGTCTTCCGCTTGTATCCGCGCGACAGCACTCCCACTTTCACCAGATCCTTGAGCAGCCCGATCAGATATTCCACATGCGGTGTCTTGCCCGATCCACCTATGGTGATGTTTCCTACAGCAATGACGGGGATATCAAACCGGTGCTGCTTGAGGATGCCCATATCAAACAGCTGGTTACGCAGACTTACGCCCATGCCGTAGATCCAGCTGAGCGGTAGTAACCAGTCGTTGATTTTGATGAGATCTCCTTCTGTTCGCATGATTGATATCGTTTGGGGTTGTATGAAAGTGTATTACCTAATGTATAGACAGCATTAACGCATACCGATGATGAATGGCATTCTGGCTTGAATACCCGCCTGCGAGCGGGCTTGTCTCATCAGCATGAACGGCTCGTAATAGTCGCCCAGCGTGCTGCGCAGCATTTCCTGCAATGCGTTGTCAGACTGGTCGCCACTGTCTATGATATTGTCCCATATGCTTGTCGGACCCGGGTAGCTGGTGGTGTGATACTCCTTCAGCTTAGCCAGCTGTGCAGCCTTGGCTACGGCCTGGTCCAGTCCGCCGAGGGCATCTACGAGCTTCAGCTTCATGGCGTCACTGCCCAGATACACGTGCCCCTGTGCCAGTGCCTCCACCTGATCCATGGTGAGGCGACGGCCGTTGGCTACACGTGTCTTAAACAAATTATAGCCGCGATCGATCGCAGTCTGCAGATATCGCTTCTGCTCCTCGGTCATCGGCATCACCTCAGACCCCATCGTGGCGTTACGATTGGTCTTGACTTCATCATATTTGAATCCCAGCTTCTGGGTCATCAGCTCCGAGCGATCCATCGCAATACCGAAGATACCGATGCTGCCGGTGATCGTTGTGGGCTCGGCATAAATGTAACTGGCAGGACAACTGATGTAATATCCGCCCGATGCCGCTGCACCACCCATAGAGATGACCACCGGCTTCTTGGCTTTAAGGAGCTGGACCTGATGCCAGATCTGCTCCGAGGCGTAAGCCGAGCCACCACCCGAGTTGACGCGAATGACTACAGCCTTGATGTCGTCGTCATCGGTGAGGTCGGCCAAATCCTTACAGACGTCCTTGCCAACGATCTGATGCTCACCCCAAAGAGACGATGCTTCTTGTGCATCATCCACAATATCACCGTAGGCATAATACACAGCCACAGCCTCACCTTCGCTGTTATCGGTGGTGTTGACCATACCACTTACAGATATCTGATGAATAGTCGCGTCGTCATCCAGCTTAAGAAGCTTCTTAACGGAAGCTTTTACCTGATCGCTGTAGAGCAAGCCATCGACAAACTTATATTTCACCATGTTTGCAGGATCCTCCAGACCAATGTAACGGTCGGCGTATGCGTTGAGGCTGTCCTTGCTGATGTGCCTGCTGCGGCTCACTGCCTCGCAGATGGCATTCCACCAACCGTTGACGTATCGCTCGGTCTGCTCACGGCTGGGCTGACTCATCTTATCTTCGGTATAGATCTCTGTTGCACTCTTATATTTGCCACACTTGAACGGAATCATCTTGATTCCCACCTTGGCATAGGCGTCTTTCAAGAACACCATTTGCCCGCCGATACCATGCCAGTCCACGGTTCCCTGAGGATTCATGTAAATTTTGTCAGCCGTTGTAGCCAGATAGTAGCACCCCTGTGAATAAGTGTCACCATAAGTTACAATCCATTTCCCCGACTTCTTGAAATCGACGAGTGCATTGCGAATCTCTTCCAGCTGGGCGAAATCGGCACCCAGGGATCCCATTTCCATATAGATACCCTTGACATTCTCATTCGCCTTGGCCTTCTTGATAGCCGACAGAGTCTCGTCGAGTGCCAATCCCTGTGTGCCCATCAGCTCATCTTTGATGCTTTCCGTGGCCTGTTCCTGCATATTGCCATCGAGCTTGAGGATAAGGACACTATTATCCTCAACCTTCTGCGCGGCATCAGAAGATGCTACCATTCCCACAATGCTCATCAGACCAAACAGGGTGATGACGACAAAAAACATGATCAGACCCACGATGGTGGCACCTACATACTTCAAGAAGTCTTTCATTTATCTGTAATATTTTATCAGTTAAGACACGAATAGATTGCAAATATACGAGAAAATTCCGAAAGTTCCTTGAGAGTCCGCAAATTATTATAGAACCTTCATGGTTTCGTCCTTCCGGGGAGTATCACTGATAAGTGTCGCACGATTCTGGCAAGCGCACGAAAAACTTCAACCCTTACCATCTCTTTCGCAGTTTCCAACCGCTGTAGAGACACCACACGATAGCCAGTCCGATGATGAAGATATAAAATATTGTGGAGCCTATCACGGGATAGATCCGTCCGGTGTGGATCTCCAGACACAGGGCTCTGAGCGACATTGGCAATCCTTCCATCCATTGGGGCATAACAGCGAAATCTCCTCCCTCGTTGTAATCTATCACGCCGTCACCCTGAATCAGCCCCGACACATACCCGGTCACAAGATGGTCACTCACGGGTATGCGCTGTCGCACGGCGGGCTTATGGGTGAAGGCATCGATACAGGTACCGCGATGACGGTTCCATATCTCTAAACCACTGAATGAACCAATAAGCCAAGTACCCTGATGATCAGTCTCCTGCACATTGACTCCCATCACGCTCACATAGGGTTGCCGCGGTATGGACCGTGGTACGGCATGAAGATTATTAAGCGAATAAAAACCCTTAGAAGACGACAGTAGCCAGTCGCCCATGCCCTCGTCGTAGCGTAGGGTACGCAGTTCTTCTGTCCACGCATTGTCCGTGTCCATGATGCTCAGCGGCATGGCGGGCACCCGGCCGTAAGCTATGGCCGCAAGTCCCGGCGGACGGAGGAGCCACCCCGTGACGGTGACAAAGAGTGCCAGTCCTACCGACACCTTCCCCACACGGTTATGCCAGTGCAGCAACCGCTTCCTCATGCGCAGCTGACGGCTGTTTCCTGTCAGATCCATCACCAGTGTCACGATACCCGACAGGGAAAGAAAGATAAACAGGAAGGCCATCGCATCTACGATAAGCCTGCCTATGATGCCAAACAGTGCGCCGCTATGAAGCAGCCATACGGTGCGAAACAGCGACACCCTGCCGTCATGGCCTGAAGGCGGCAGGAGGGTTATCTTGGCAAAGCGGCGGTAAGGAGGCAGGGAGAGATAGACATGCGAACGCCCTGTCACGATCAGCGAATCGCCATGGATCGTGATGTCCGACAGCATCTCGCCCTCATCAGTCCGCAGCGCCACCGCTTTCCACTGCCCATGATAACTCAGCCTATACAGTTGGCGTGTCGCCGCAGCAAAGAGATGATGATCGCGCGTGACCGCCAACCCGCGCATATTGCGAAGGTCTGCCCCTGTAGGCAGGCCCTCATTGAAGTCAGAAAACTGACGGGCAGTGCTGTCAGTCAGGTAGATACCGTTGTTACCATAAAGCAGCACATGATCGTCCCACGCCATGGAGCCGCGCACCAGACCATTGTTCCATTGATGATATCGGTACTGTCGAGGCAACAGATCGCGGCCGATGTCTACGTGCGCAAACAGCGAGGCATGGTTGAGCACGAGTCCCGACACGCTGAACGACACGAGAAACAGGGCGAGAATCAGTCCGAACCACTTGTGCTGCTTGCGCCAGGACTTATATTTCATATACGTTCCACCTGGCTCACTCCCTTCACGGACCTGAGCTTCTTGATGAGATTCTGCAGGCGGGTGGTGTCTTCGAGCTGTACCACGAGATTGCCCGAGAACAGGCCGTCGTGCGAATCGATATTAATGGATCGCATCACGATCTTCTCATCTTTCGAAATGAAGTTGGTGATGTTCGAAATGATGCCGATATCGTCGTGTCCCACGATACGCAGCGTAATGGAATATTTCGATGAACTCTTGCCGCTCCATCGGGCTTTCACGATGCGATAGCCAAACCTACGCCTGAGCTCCGGGGCATTGGGGCAGTTCTGCCGGTGTACCTTGATACCGCCGTTGACGGTCACAAAGCCGAAGATAGCATCGCCATAAATAGGATTGCAGCAGGGTGCCAGCTGATAGTCTATACCTTTCAGGTCGCGGTCTATGGTCAGCACGTCCTCGCTGTCTCTGATGAGTTCCTTTGCCGGAGACCCCAGTTCGAAGTCCTCTGCCGAGCGCGTCTCGCGGTCTTTGCCCACATTCTGCAGATGGTCGCGCACCTCCACATATTTGTCGATGACCTCATTCGGGTCGAGCTTGCCGTCGGCCACCTGCTTGTAGAAATCGGACACCTCCTTGAATCCCAGTTTCTTCACCAGGTGTCCCATCACGCTCTCCTCCACCTCGATCTTCTTGTTCTTGAACCTCCGCTCAAGCATCTCCTTGGCATAGAGCCCGTCCTTGATCGTCGTCTCCTTCAGGGCGAGACGTATCTTCGACTTCGCCTTCGACGTTTTGGCTATGTTCAGCCAGTCACGCTTGGGTGTCTGGTTGGTCTGGGTAATGACCTCCACCGTGTCGCCCGAATGTAGTGCTTCCCTCATGGGCACCACCTTGCCGTTGACACGTCCGCCTACACAGGTATTGCCTATCTTCGAATGAATGCGATAGGCAAAGTCGAGGATCGTGGCACCCGCGGGGAATTTGAAGATCTCCCCCTTCGGCGAGAACACATAAACCTCCTCGGGCACCAGTGACATCTTAAACTGATCCATCACCTGCAGATCGTCGCCCGCCTCCAGTGCCGACCTGATGTTGGCCAGCCACTCGTCCATCTGTCCGCCCGCCTTGATGCCCTTATAGCGCCAGTGGGCCGCCAGGCCGTGCTCGGCAATGTCGTCCATACGCTCGGTACGTATCTGTACCTCCACCCATTTCTTCTCGGGGCCGAGCACCGTGATGTGCAGACACTCATAGCCGTTCGACTTAGGCACCGACAGCCAGTCGCGCAGGCGCTTGGGATTAGGCTGGTACATATCGGTCACGATGGAGTAAGCCTGCCAGCACAGCTGTTTCTCCTTTTCCAGCGGGGCATCGATAATGATACGTATGGCAAAGAGATCGTAGATGCCTTCGAAGCCGCACTTCTGCTTCTTCATCTTCTGCCAGATGGAGTGTATCGACTTCGTGCGGCCCTTCATGTGAAACTTGAGGCCTGCATCGGTAAGCTTCTGACGTATAGGAGCTATGAATCCCTCTATATAGGCATCACGGGCGCGCTTGGTGGCATTGAGTTTCTCCTTGATCATGTAGTAGGCGTCGTGCTCCAGATATTTCAGCGAGAGATCTTCAAGTTCGCTCTTCAGCGTGTAGAGCCCGAGCTTATGAGCCAGCGGTGCATAGAGATAGCTGGCCTCCTCCGACACCTCGTGCTTGGCCTCAAGATTGGTAGTGTCGCGTATCTGCCGCATGATGTTCACGCGGTCGGCAATCATGATGAGGATCACGCGCATGTCCTCGGCAAAGCTCAGCAGCAGGTTGCGGAAGTTCTCGCTCTCTATCACGGGATTCTTCTCGTAGAGCCTGTGCACCTTGACGAGTCCCTGCAGAATATGGAGCACGTCGTCGCCAAACTTCCGGCGTATCTCCTCGCTGTCATCGTGCACGTCCGACAGGGTGCCATAGAGCAGCGTCGCCAGCACGCCGTCGCGTTTGAGCCCGATGTCGTCCACGGCAATCTTCGCCGTCTGGAGAGAGGTCAGGATGGGATTGAGCCCGAACACGTCGCGCGACACGTATCCCCGGGCCAAAGCATCCTGTATAACCTGTTGTATCAGCTCTTCATCGTTTTCCTTCAGCGAGGAACCGATGCTCTTCTGGAGATGTGCGCGGATAGCCACAATCTCAGCAAGCTCGTCTGGTGTCAGCGTTAGTTTCTCTTCCATCTGCAATGAGTTTCAAATCGATTAATTCGCACCCTTCCCCTCTTCTTAGCTTTCCAGTCTGTTTCGTGAAGGGCACTGTTCATTGAACGACTGCCGTGACTTTCTTGGCGCAGGCGGTACCCTCTAATCTCTCAGGCAGGCATCCAGTTCGGCCTCGATGGCCTTGCGGTCCATGTCATGACCGATAAACACCAGCTTCTGCATGCGGTCGCCATAGTGCTCATCCCAGTCCTTCTTGGCCTTGGGATTCTTCTCGAGGAACCCCTCCAGCTCGTCCTGGGGCATAGTGGCATACCACTGTCCGGCATTGGTGATGTTAAACTGTCGGCCCGACTGCTCGAAGAGGTAGCAGGTGTCCGGCTCATCTCTGAAATAGCATATACCCTTGGCACGGATAACGCTCTTCGGCCATTTGGTGGATACCATCTCGTCGAAGCGTGCCAGGTCCATTGCCGGGCGACGGTTGTAGACAAACGTCTCAATGCCATATTCCAGAGCCTCGCCCGACTCCTCATTCTCCAGCTCGCCGTCTTCGTCTTCCATCGCCTCGATCCATCGTGCCGAGGTGGCCACTTTGTCAAAGTCGAAGCTGTGGGTATTCACGATCTCGTCGAGGTCGAAGTCGCCATAGTCGCACTCTATGATCTTCGCCTTGGGCTGTATCTCACGGATCACAGCCTTCAGATGGGCGCGGTCCTCGTCGCTGATCTCCGAAGCCTTGTTGAGCACGATGATGTTACAGAACTCGATCTGCTGTATCACGAGGCTCGCCAAATCCTCCTCGCCTATGTCCTTCTTCTTCAGTTCCTCACCCAGCCCGAACTCATCGCGCATGCGCAGCGCGTCCACCACGGTCACGATAGCGTCGAGACGGGCAGCCCCGTTCGTCAGTGCCTCGGCAGGTATCATCTGCGGGTAGGTGCTGATGGTCTGGGCAATGGGCGCAGGCTCGCAGATTCCGCTGGCCTCGATCACGATATAGTCGAAGTGCTTCATGTTGATGATGTCGTTGAGCTGCTTCACCAGATCCATCTTCAGCGTGCAGCAGATACAGCCGTTCTGCAGAGCCACGAGGCTGTCGTCTTCCTGTCCTACCACGCCGCCCTGCTGTATGAGGTCGGCATCGATGTTCACCTCGCCGATGTCGTTCACGATGACGGCAAACCTGATGCCTTTCTTGTTAGCCAATATACGGTTCAAAAGTGTGGTCTTGCCGCTGCCGAGGTATCCGGTGAGCAGCAATACGGGAGTTTCTTGCTTGTTCATTTTTTTATCTGTTCATGTTTGTTTATATCTGTGATATTCCATCTCATGCGGGGTATGCAGGGCAAAGGCCGCCCCCACCTGCTGCCGCGTGATATAGCTACTGGCCGCATCTACGGAGCCGACAGAGGCTCTGTGCCATTCATACTCACCCGGTTCGGCACGAAACGGAAATCTTGTCATGCAAAGATACAAATTTAATGCCAAAAAGGAACCTACTCATCATAAAATGTGTAACTTTGCATCATTAACATTTCAATGGTAAAAGAAAATGGCAGAACAGTTAGATAAGGAGGAACAGATACTTATAAGCATTACAGGTCAGGACCGTCCGGGGCTTACCTCGTCGATCATGGCCATATTGGCACGCTACGATGCGGAGGTGCTCGACATCGGTCAGGCTGACATACATTCAACCTTGTCACTGGGCATTCTCATTCATACCACGGAGACCAACTCGGGCAGGGTGATGAAGGAGCTGCTCTTCAAGGCCACGGAGCTGGGCGTGAACATCAGCTTCTCGCCCATCACCGACGATGAATACGAGGCCTGGGTGGGCCGACAGGGCAAGAACCGCTACATTCTCACCATCATCGGCCGTACGCTCACCGCCCAGAACATAGCGCGCACGGCAGAGATCATTGCTGCACAGGGGCTCAACATTGACTCCATTCTCCGCCTCACCGGCCGCATGAGCATCAAGCACCCCGAGCGAAACGTGAGAGCCTGCATCGAGTTCTCGCTGCGCGGAACGCCCGTTGACCGGCAGAAGATGCAGGCCGACCTGATGAAGGTGTCGCACGAGATGGAGATCGACTTCTCCTTTCAGCAGGACGACATGTACCGACGCATGCGGCGCCTCATCTGCTTCGATATGGACTCCACGCTCATTCAGACCGAATGTATCGACGAACTGGCCGAACGGGCCGGCGTGGGCGACAAGGTGAGAGCCATCACCGAGCGCGCCATGCGTGGAGAAATCGACTTCAAGGAAAGCTTTACCGAACGGGTGGCACTGCTCAAAGGATTAGACGAGAGTGTGATGAAGGACATTGCCGAGCACCTGCCCATCACCGAGGGCGTGCCTCGACTCATGAGCGTGCTCAAACGCTACGGTTACAAGATCGCTATCCTCAGCGGCGGGTTTACCTATTTCGGCGAATACCTGCGGCGACTCTACGGCATCGACTACGTCTATGCCAACGAGCTGGAGATCGACGAGAACGGAAAACTCACCGGCCGCTATCTCGGCGACGTGGTAGATGGCAAGCGAAAGGCCGAGCTGCTCAAGCTCATCGCACAGGTGGAGAAAGTCAATCTGGCCCAGACCATCGCCGTGGGTGACGGTGCCAACGACCTGCCGATGATCAGCGAGGCTGGATTGGGCATTGCCTTCCATGCCAAGCCCCGCGTGGTGGCCAATGCCCGGCAGAGCATCAATACGATCGGGCTCGACGGCGTGCTCTATTTTCTGGGCTTCAAGGACAGCTATCTCGGTGAACAGGGCAAGCTGTAGGCCGAACGATCCTTTATCGGGGAAAATACAAGAAAAATGGGGCTAATTGTATTTTATATACCCGTTGGTGGAATTCATTTTTATCGCGGAATAAGACTGATGTTGGATCTGTTCTTAACCACGAATGGCACGAATGGTCACGAATTAGGGCTCAACCGATCAACCATGTGAGATCGGTAAGACTCGGTTCGCTCTGCTCACATTTCAAAATATTAAAAGTCGATTTAATTCAACCAACGAGTTAAAACGAATTTAATTCAACCAACGGGTTTTATATATTATTGATGGTGCGATTAATATTTAGTCGCGTTGCGAGTAAGTATTAATCGCGACGCGACTAAGCATTAATCGCAGTACGAATAGATATTAATCGTTAACCTACTGATAATCAAGACAAAACAGAGTAGGTTTTAGCTCTTACTCCGGATAGATCATCTTTCGCGTCACACCCCCATCAATCGTGAGGGTCTGACCGTTGATGAAGTCATTCTTCTCATCGCAGAGGAACAGGCAGGCACGGGCTATATCATCTGGTTCGCCCACCCTGCCCGAAGGGTGGAACGCGTGATCAGCAGGGCGAAGCTCCTCGGCTTCACTCACATGGATCCACCCCGGCGCAATGGCATTGACGGTGACCCGATAGGGAGCCAGCGAGATGGCCAGTGCATGGGTAAGACTGTAGATGCCGCCCTTCGATGCCGAATAAGCCTCGGTGCCTGCCTCACTCATGAGATAGCGCGACGAACAGAGGTTGACGATGCGCCCATACGCGGTGTTGCCGTTGGCCCTGCTGATGGCCTCCACTTCGTCGCGGTGTTCGAAGAGGGCACAGCCTCCGTCGTGGTCGCCACCGACGAGGCGAATGTCGCGCAGCTTGCGGAACAGCGGACTCTTCAGCGCCCCCCTGACACCCAGACTTACCACGTTGCTGTCGCTGTAAGGTGAGAATGGGCAAGGCTCGGCGGCACCGTCGGGACCGATATGGAAGAAGCCTCGCCCTGCGGCCAGACAGCCGCCCATGTGCTTCTCGTCGCCGGGAAATGAGATGACTATCACGTCGTCGAACCGCTCGCGCTGATGATCCTGCACGGCTTCCATCTCGGCTATCTCCTTCTCGGTGAAGGCTAAGTGCTCGGTTCCGGGCTCGGTAGGCACATACTCCACATAGATGATGAGCTTGCAGCCCAATGACCTGAGTTGCTCGATGAAGTCATCAGACGTTACCTGGTGCAGGTTCTCCATGGTGACGGTGATGCTGGTTCCGAAAAACAAGTCCTCGGCGTGCAACTCCTCCATAGCGTGCATCACGCGTTGGTAAACGCCCTTGCCGCGACGCTCGTCGGTAACATTGGCATAGCCCTCAAGACTGATGACGGGAATCATGTTGAGATGCTGCTTCAGAAACTGGATGTAAGCAGGACCTATCAGCGTTCCGTTGGTGAAGATGGGGAATATCATGTCTTTCACCTCGGCCACCTGTTCCAGAATATCCCTGCGCATCATAGGCTCGCCACCGGCAAGGAGCGAGAAATTGATACCCATCGAAGAGGCTTCCTCGAAGATCTTGCGCCACTGTTCACCGCTGAGCGTGGGGCGCGTGCTCTTGCCTGGGTCGTCGGCGATACCATTCTTGCGGGCATAGCAGCCGGCGCAGCTTAGGTTGCACGAGGTGGAGATGCTGGAGATGAGAAACGGCGGAACATCGATGTCCTCGGTCTCCTTCAGTCGCCGCCGTTGCTTCTCCGACTTCTGGAAGGTCTGCTGCATCTTGAATGCAAAGCGGGCCTCGCGCGGATTACGCAGGACGTTCTTGTAAGCCTTGGTCATAATGTTCCGTATGGAACCGCTCATATAGTCTTGTAGATCTATCATTGCCTTTGTGTTCTGATCATATAATGATATTTCGGTATGAGAAACAGCAGGCATGCTCGTGTTCTGCAGTCGGGTTAGAGCTGGCGAATAAGCCAGTTCTGCTCGTCGATACAGTCGATAAGCCCTAGCTGCTGCTTAGTCCACTGAAAATCTTCCTCCTCGTCTTTCAGATAGACGCGCAGAATGTCGAAGGTAGTTGTGTCGCCCTTCACCTCTTCCATCTTGTCGCGCAGCAGCTGTATGCCGTCGGCACTGACCTGACAATCGTTCTTCAGGAACTCTATAGGATTCTGAAACACCTTGTCAGCCTGTGTGGCTTCGATCTTCACCTCGGCGTCGAGGTCGAGCAGACGGTCAATAAACTGGTCTACATAGCCCTGCTCTTCTGTTGCATGCTCCGCATACTTCTCTCCGAGTTTTGTAAATCCTAACGAGGCAAAAACCTTGCCCTGTACCTTGTGGCTATAAGACTGTGCGTTGAGTGCCGTTGCAAAGAATTGCAACACCTCTATTGATTTTGCTGTATTCATAATCGTGTCCTTTCTTATCTGTTTTGTTATTGTTTTCTTTTGACAATGCAAAAGTACGGCGACAAAAACAAATATTGATTAAGAAAACCTTAACCTTTCCTTAAGATTTCCTTAAGGAGGGTTCTAAAAACGGCTCTATAACGTAAGCACCGAGGGGATTGGGGGCGGGCAGAACAAAGATAAGGCTGAGTTCAAAAAGAAGCTGGAGAAGCGTGTAAAGCAGCGCAAGTACTACCGTAAGCGACAACCGAAGAAGTATAAGAGCAAAAAGCGCGGACGAAAGCCTATGCGGCTCAACCTGCGTTTCAAGCCAGTTGAACTATCCAATGGTGATACAAGCCCTCGTTGCCATAAATACAGCAACGGGGGCTTTTGCATTATATAATAAAGATATCAATATTCCTTAGACCAGTCTTCCTCGCTCTTGATGACATAGCTGCGATAGCGGGCATGAGCCATTTTCTCTGCCTCAGCAAATAATTCCTCAGCCTCAGCCGGATAAGCCTTTGCTACGGAA
>LAHS01006309.1_pt1 | contig 19032 bp, 20 predicted proteins | sample 329651 | NCBI WGS metagenome assembly LAHS01 (sample SAMN03275699, study PRJNA271635) | activated sludge metagenome | isolation source: sample C-1 Sludge from hydrolytic chamber (first chamber) of Anaerobic... | reverse complement strand
GCAACATGGTTATTCGTAAGAACATATACCGTGTTTCCAGTGCGGCGGACTATAACGCCGGAACCAAGTCCCTGCTGCTCGTACTCACGAGTCCGGCCATTGCTTTTTCCGTTGCCAGAATCATCGTCATTCGGCATGCCAAAAAAGAAGAACGGCAGATCATCAAGCGGACTTGCCTGAACCGTTGTTTTTTCGGTCACATCGATTTCGACGACAGCGGGCAGAACGCCTGCGCTGATTGCGCGGAATGATGTCTGAAGCGCTTCAACGACATTGAGCGCATTCGTAGGGATTGAAACTGCGGGTGTCGTCGAGTCAGCAAACGCCGTGTCTGCTGTTCCGTGCACTCTGGATTTACTGCAAGAAAATGAAACTAATGCGAAAGTGAGCGCTACAACTGCAGCTGCTCCAAGGATACGTTTTGTCCAGGTCTTCATAATAAAATGAGCCTCCGAATTGGAATATCTATTAAGATAATACACTCGGAGGCTTTTCGGTTACAAAATTCGATGCATCAGAATCCTAATTTTTTGTTAGCGGCAGGCGTTTTTTATCGCCTTCCCGGCAGACAAAATCAGCATCCTTCAGGCAGACCTGTGCATTCTGTAAGGACTTCTGTATGATCTGCATAAACGGCAAGCGTGTGCTCTTCGTGAGCGCTTGCCTTTCCGTCAGCGGTAACGACAGTCCAGTCGTTGTCGCAGAGATTTACATCGGCAGTGCCTAAGTTAATCATCGGTTCGATTGCAAGCACCATGCCTGCCTGAATGCGCGGATTAGGACCGCCTTCCGGACAGTTCGGAATCGACGGGTCTTCATGAACATCCAGGCCGACGCCGTGACCGCAGTAGTCATAGACAACGCCGTAACCGTATTTGCCGTATGCGATGTCATTGACCGCATTTGAAATGTCGCTGATTCTGTTTCCAGGATGGCAGGCGGCGATTCCGGCGCGGAGACACTCACGCGTAACCTCTACAAGTTTGCGCCATTCCGGCTTTACGTTTCCAACCATAACAGTGTGCGTCGAATCGCTTATATAGCCGTCAAGGTCAATTCCGATATCGAGGGAAACAAGGTCTCCGTCGTGAATAATCTTATGCTTTGAGGGAATGCCGTGAATAACCTCTTCGTTCACGCTGATGCACGCAGCTCCGGGGAAATTCTCGCGGTACCATGCCGGTTTTCCGTTATGCTCGCGCATGAATTTGACGCACATGTCGTCGATTTCTTTTGTGCTCATGCCGGGCTTTACCTGCGGAATAAGCCACTTAAAAAGGTCTGCAAGCAGGTGGCACGATTTGCGGATTCCTTCTATCTCTTTTTCATTCTTCAGTCTAATCATATCTATTACCTCGATATTGAATTACAAGTTACACAAAAGTCATGCAGAAAGCCGGTACGCTTCATCCTCGCAAATACGCGCAGTCGCCTCGTCGCCAAGCCTTGCATACGCAGCTGCCATTTTCCGCAGGAAGAAAGCATCATCCATTTTTCCGAATCCAAGCTCAAGTGCGCGCTCCCACGCATCAAGCGCAAGCTCGTCGCTTACGTGGCCTTCAATCTGCTTTTTGAGGACATTGCGCGCAAGAGCCATCACTTCCGGGAAGAACAGTTTGAAATACTCAAATGTTTTTTCCATGCGGATAATCTGGTCGAGCAGAAGAATTGCGTCATAATATTCCTGGCGAAGGACAAGTTCCTCGCACAGAATAAAGCCGTAGTCCATAAAATCTTCGCGCGTAAACCATTTGGCAAGTCTGAACCCCGCATGATTCACGCTCATTCTTTTGAACTCTGCAACAGCCTCGTCTTCCCGGTGATGCATCAGATCAAAAAAGATTAACTTTGAGCGGCTTTCCTCGTCCTCGCGGGCAAGAAGCCATGTACGGTAATCAAAGGAATCGACGCTACGGTTTACATTGGAATGGTGGCGTGTAAAAAATGACTCGTCGAACAGAGAGCGCTGGCGCACGTCGGACAGAATTTCATACGCTTTTACAAGTGTGCGGAATTCCTCAGTTGTTTCTGAATTGTGCGACGCATCAGGGTGAAGCTGTTTTGCTTTTATTCTGTATGCACGCCGTATCTCTGCGGCAGTAGCATTCGGCCGGACGCCGAGTATTTTATAGCAGTCTTCCAAAGCGGACTAATAATAAACTAATTATGACAGTTTGAACAGTTGTTCTATCTGCGGCTCGCGGACTACAAGTACGTTGCAGTGTGCATTCGCAATGATTTCACTGTTTGTAGCAGAAAGCGCATCATGGCTTACCATGCCGCGCGAGCTTGCTGAGCTTGTTGGTTTTCCGCCGACGATAATAACATTAGCCTTAAAGTCGTCGGCAGTGCTTATAATTTCTGACCAGACAGCACCCTTGCATAGTTCAGCCTCAATTTTTATACCTTTTGTCTTTGCAAGATCAGCTATATATGAAAGATAACGGTCGCCGTCCGCACAGAGGTTTGCTTCGTAATTCTCGCTTTCATCGGCTACAAAAAATTTACTGAGCGTAAGCTGTCTGAGTGTCGCGGTATCGACGACATAAACGACTTTAAGCGCGCAGTGGTACAATTTCGCCATCATGATTGCATACATAGCTGCGTGCACCGATTGATCTGAACCGTTGACGGCAACAAGAATCTTTTGGAAAAGCGGTTTAATCATTTTTTTACCTCCGACACATTCTGCCGGTTCTTGAGAGATTTGAGAACGAACACATTTTCGCGCTCGCGCTCTTCAAGCACACTTTCAATATACACCTTTGTTTCTCTGGTCTGCGGAATAATCATTTTATCGAGTGCGTTTACACGCCGCTGTGTTTTCTTGACTTCATTCGCAAGACGCCACACGATTGTTCTGATAGACGCCATTTCGGTAAGCAGGCTTAACAATTTAAAAAAGTCTACCATAACTTTGTCGCTGTCCGCAAATGTTCCCATGAACGAGCAGAACAGTTCCTGCTTCGGCAGCTGCACGTCAATTGACTCGAAGCTCATGCCACCCATCGTCACCGGTTTTTCACGGATGACATAGTCATATTTTACAGCATGCGCAATCCGCTCAACGCGGTCGCCGCCGACAGCCATCATCATATTCTTCAGTGCCGGGTATGCAGAGTCGATTGTTTTGTCTATGTCGCGCTCAAGGAGCTTTACTTTTTCGACCATGTGCATCAGTTCCATGACAAGGATTTCACGCTTCTGCTCAAGAAGATCATATCCGTCCATTGCCGTGGAAAGCTGTTCCTTAACACTGAGAAGATTTGATTTTGTCGGCGCAATATTCAGTTTAGCCATTATTCACCTGAGCTCTTTGTACCGGAGCTTTTATGCATCCTTCGGCATATACTTTGCAATCAGTTCCGGCTTGATGCGGTACAGTTCGTCTTTCGGCAGCAGCTTGAGCAGCTTCCATCCGAGATCAAGTGTCTGATCGATAGAGCGGTTTTCGTACTCGCCCTGCGTAAAGAACTGCGTTTCAAGCGCGTCACCGAATTTAAGATACATGCGGTCTGTAGCGCCGAGTTCCTCTTCGCCGATGATTGCAGCAAGATTGCGGATGCTCTTTACCTTTGAGTATGCAGCAAACAGCTGGCTCGAAACAGCCGAGTGATCTTCGCGCGTCATGCCCGCACCAATACCGTCCTTCATAAGACGGCTGAGTGACGGAAGCCCCGCAACAGGCGGATAAACACCTTTCTGCGAAAGCTCGCGGTCAAGAACAATCTGTCCCTCGGTGATGTAACCGGTAAGGTCAGGAATCGGGTGGCTGATATCATCGTTCGGCATTGTAAGAATAGGAATCTGTGTGATTGAACCTGAAGAGCCTTTTATCTTTCCGGCGCGCTCATACAGTTCTGCAAGGTTTGAATACAGGTATCCCGGATATCCTTTGCGGCCCGGAACCTCTCCGCGCGTCGTGCTTATTTCGCGCAGTGCCTCGCAGTAGTTTGTCATATCTGTCATGACGACAAGAACATGCATTCCCTTTTCATATGCCAGATATTCCGCGGCGGTAAGCGCGCAGCGCGGCGTGATGATTCGTTCGATTGAAGGCGCATCAGCCAGGCTCTGGAACATAACAACCTTGCTCAATACGCCCGATTCCTCGAACGAATTGATGAAGAACTGAGCCTGGTCATACTTAATGCCCATGCCTGCAAAAACCATGACGAACTGCTCGTCGCTGTTCAAAATTTTTGCCTGGCGAATAATCTGTGCTGCCAGTCTGTTGTGCGGAAGACCGTTGCCGCTGAAAATCGGAAGCTTCTGTCCGCGAATCAGCGTGTTCATTCCATCGATAGAACTAATGCCTGTCTGAATGAAGTCTTTAGGATAAACACGTGCGTACGGATTTATAGGCATGCCGTTCACGTCGATTTTTTTACTCGAAACAATCTGCGGGAATCCGTCAATCGGCTCGCCGAGTCCGTTGAAAATACGGCCGAGAAGACCGTCTCCAACGCGAAGCTCAAGCGGCTCGTTCAGGAACTCTACCGTTGTATCATCAAGGTCAAGTCCTGTCGTTGAGCCGAATATCTGAACAACGCATGTTGTTTCGTTAAGGTCGATAACACGGCCAGTACGTTTCTGACCATTGCGGTCGCGCACATACACCGTCTCGTTATACGTAACATTCTCAGTGCGGCGGACAACAACAATCGGTCCGTCGACGCTCGTAATACCGCGGTATTCTATTCCTTTCATACAGCTTCCACCTTGCGGTACATCCGCTCAAGATCGCCCATCTGCTGTTCAAGGTGACCCTGTACGTCTTTAATCATTTCAAGTTTGTCGTTGGGAACAGTCGTCTTGAGACGGACAATTTCCTCACGGACAGGCAGCGCCGTAATCTTAAGAAGCGGTGCTCCCTGCTTGATGATTGAAAGCGCGCGTGTATAGAAATCCATCATAAGCATGAGAATCTGGATTTGTTTTTCCGGCACAGAATACACATCGATTGCGTCGAATGCATTCTGCTGCAGGAATCCGTTCTTAATCATTTCCGCAACAGTAAGGACAAGGCGCTCGCTGTCAGGCAGCGCATCAGGTCCGATCAAGCGTACAATCTGCTGGAGCCGCTGTTCCTTCTTGAGAAGGTCGAGGGCTGCAAGACGGACTTCCGCCCAGCGCGGGTCAAGCTTATCCCACCACTCGCGGATTTCGTCAGCATATTCTGAATAGCTTTCGATCCAGCCGATTGCAGGATAATGGCGTGCGTTTGCAAGCTCGCGGTCAAGCGCCCAGAAGCAGCGGATGAATCGTTTTGTATGCTGCGTAACAGGCTCGGAGAAGTCGCCGCCCGGCGGTGAAACAGCTCCGATGACACTGACGCTTCCTTCTTTTCCGCACAGGCTCGTAATGCGTCCTGCGCGCTCATAGAATTCAGCAAGGCGCGTCGGCAGATATGCAGGGAATCCTTCCTCGGCCGGCATCTCTTCCATGCGTCCGGAAAGTTCACGGAGAGCTTCAGCCCAGCGTGATGTTGAGTCAGCCATGATTGCAACATGCATACCCATGTCTCTGTAATACTCTGCAAGCGTGATTCCTGAATAAAGGGAAACTTCGCGCGCTGCGACAGGCATGTTCGAAGTATTCGCAATAAGAATAGTTCGCTCCATCAAAGAGCGTCCTGTCCTCGGGTCAATCAGTGTGGGGAATTCAGTGAGAACGTCAGTCATTTCGTTTCCGCGCTCACCGCATCCGATGTAAACGATAAGATCTGCATCGCACCATTTTGCAATAGCGTGCTGTGTCATCGTTTTGCCGGTACCGAATCCGCCGGGGATTGCAGCAGTGCCGCCTTTTGAAAGCGGGAAAAACACGTCGATGACGCGCTGACCGGTAATAAGCGGTTCGCTCACGGTTAGCTTCCGCGCATACGGACGGGCCTTGCGGACAGGCCAGTACTGCGACATCTTTATCTCTTCATCAAGTTCTGTCGTCGCAATAACATCGTCGACAGTGTATTCGCCCTCGCCCTTGAACGTCTTCAATACACGTCCGCGGACTGTCGGCGGCACCATGATGCTGTGTCTGATCGACGTTGTTTCCTGAACATATCCGAGAACCATTCCCGGCGCAATCGGAGAGCCTGCAGCTACCGGTGATTTTGTCGCCGGATCAATTGCTGAAGTCATCTTCCATTTTTTGCTCACATCAATCGGCTCAGTTCTCTGGCCAGGGGCAAGAAAAGCACCGGCCTGATTGAACATTGCCTCAAGCGGACGCTGAATGCCGTCGTAAATAGTGCCGACAAGTCCAGGTCCAAGGCGAAGGGAAAGCGGACGCTGGTATGAAACGACTTTTTCACCGATATGCATGCCGGTGTCGTCCTCATATACCTGAATAGTCGCCTTTCCTTCATTCTGGCGGATTATTTCGCCGATGAGTTTTTTATCGCCAACATCGACAACATCATACAAACCGCATCCTTCAAGACCTTCTGCATACACAATCGGTCCTGAAATACGGGTAATTTTACCTGTTATCATTCGGGCAGCCTCCCGCCGAACAGCGTGCTCGCCAGTTCGTAACTGTATGTATCTTCAAGCTCGCTTACAAGCTGATCTATCGTCAGTCTGCAGCGAACGAATGAATCTTCACTTTCAAGGATAATTCCCTCATGCACCGTATTGCCGGCAGCGGGTTCCTCTCCTGATTTTTCAAAAGGAATTTCTTTGCATGAAAGAAGATTGTTTCCCAATTCTCCCTCAAGCATTTTTTTTGCAGCGCCTGAATCGAAGCCGAAAACTGATGCATTCATCTTTTTACCGGCAATAACAGGCTTTGCTTTTTCGAGCATGTTCTTAACAAGGCTCAATCTCTTTCCGGCGCCAAGCGAAACAAGATATGCATTGAATGCTTCTGCCACCGACTTTGCGTTGAACGAAACGAGAAAACGTTCCTTTTCAAGCGGAAGCGCAGCTTCCGAGTCGCGGGTAAACGCCTCAATTTTTTCTTTATAGAGAGCGGCTTTCTGCTCAGTCACCGTTTTAACGCGGCCGTCTACGGCATCAAGCAGCTTCTGACATTCCGCATCTGTGTTCTGAAGCACGCGCTCGGCTTTTTTGCGGGCGTCTGCTTCAATTTCTTTATCGAGAATATCGGTTGAACGTATTTCTTCCATATCTATTCACCTTCCGCTGACAACAACTAAAAACACCATCTACACCTGAATACCGATTGCTTCACGTATTGCATCGGTAAGCGTTCTGCGCCCTTTCAGGTGACCCTGAATTCCCGGTATTTCGACAATGAGCGGATATTGTGCCCCCTGCTGCCAGTCCAAGACTTCGTCTTCCAGCATAGAGGTCACTTCTTCCGTTAATATGAGAACCTTCGGTCTTTCCGAAGCGGGAACAGAGGCAGTACCGCCCTTGCCTGTCAGTCTGTTAAAGGCATCAAGCGCTTCCGTACGGTTGAGCGCAACGCTGCCATCAACACCGACAAGCTTAAAAGCGAGTACAAGCTCCCGTTCACCGATTACAAAATATTCCATTTACAGAATACGCATCATTCCTTACAGAATGATGATAAGCAGTGCGACGAGGAATCCCCAAAGACAAATACCTTCGGCAAGACCTACGAACGGAAGAGCTTTACCGCTCAGTTCCGCATTCTCGCTCATTGCACCCATAGCAGCAGCGCCGATTTTACCGACAGCCATACCGCCGCCGATACAAGCAATACCGACTGCAACTGCAGCTGCGATGTATTTTGCAGCGCCTGTTGCTGATGACGGAGCAGCAGCCTGAGCTGTTGCCGGAGCCTGAGAAGCTGAAGCTTCTGTTGCAGCGGGTGCCGCAGGAGCCTGATTTGTGTCTGCACTCTGAGCAAACAGACCTGCAACCGCCAAATTGACGAGAACGGCTGCAACAGCAATGATTTTCTTATTCATAAACACTACCTCACTCATGAATATATTCAAACGCAAACGGTTTAAATTCCCGTCCCGTTTCATTGAAGAATTTAGAGAAGAACTCGTAATACTGAAGTCGTATTACCTGAATCGCGACAATCATTCCCTCGAGGACAATGACAATCGTGTTTCCAATAATCGATATGAGAAGCGCACCCGGTCCGGGAGCAATTCCTGACATCGTAGCAATGATGTAGCCGAGAACTGCATGAGCAAGAGCGAATGCACCGACACGAAGGAAGCTGACGGTGTTTGAAAGATAGCTCGACACTACTTCCAGAACTTCAACAAATCCTTCGATTATTGCCGTTCCCAGACCATTCTCAAAGACAGGCGTTTCGCCGTCAACAAGGCGGGAGAACGGCTCTCCGAAAGCTGTCAGGAACAGAGTTACACCGATTATAATCCAGTCGTATGCGGCAATCGTGTGATGGAATGCGGCAACACGCACAGCCATAATGATGACGTACCAGAAGAAACATGAGCCGCTCAATCCTGTTTTGCCGAACAGAGCTTTTCCCGGACGGCGCTGCGCGAACTGATTGATAATGTTGATAATCAGTCCGATTGAATTGATGATGAATCCGACGCCGACTGTGAAGCCAAAGAACATGAACATCGTGCTGATTCGCTCTGCGCTCGGCATCAGGTCGAGAATAGGCTCGGCGAGTTTCTGAGGATCAGTGATGCCGCAGAGCGTTTTGACCCAGCGGCTGAACGGCAGAAGAATCTGGCTGTTTGCAAAGAACTCGCCCGTAAGCAAGCCCATTATTGTGCTCGAACAGCCGATAGCCATAAAAATCGGAGCGAACTTATTCCAGCCACCAACCTTAATAATATTGAACGCCATGAGCACGCCGATAAGCAGGAATACAAGTCCCTGCCCCGCATCGCCGAACATAATTCCGAACAGAAGCGTAAAGAACAGCGCAACGAACGGAGTCGGGTCAACGTTGCCGTACAGCGGCGAGCCGTAGCTGAAAATCATACGTTCAAATGAACCGATAAACTTTCCGTGATGAAGCTGGACAGGAACCTTTTCGTGGCCGGCTGCAACAGACGGCACTTCATTCGGCTCATACACTCGGATTGCAATTCTGCTTTCAGTAAGTGTATCAAGCGTCTTCATCATCTCGCGCGTATCGCGTTCCGGAAGCCATCCTGTAATGCGGTAGACGAGCTGAGTTGACTCAAGTCTGCTCTGCATATCCTGAACCTGCATGCCGATTGAGAAGCAGGCAAGCAGATGGCGGAGAATCTGCGCATGGGCTGTTGCAAAATTAACGCGCTCGTCGCTTATCGTTCCAAGCGCTTTCTCTGCGTCAAACTGCTGGCGTGAAAGCGTTGCAAGAACTTCATCGGGCACGCCTTTAAAGTCCTTTGGAACTTCCATATTCACAAAGCCAAATTTCTTCAGTTCAGTATCAAGCGCGAAACGGCCTTTTTTTGAGGCAGCGGCAAGAATGCGGGAATTATCACCGCCGAGCGGCACGATAACAGCGCGGGCGCCGACTGCAAATTTAAGCTCATCAATCACTTTCGGATCAATTTTTCCGATTCTGAGCGTAAGGAATGAAAGATGCTCAAGTTCTTCATACGGGACCTTGAGATTTGAAAAAGAAATAGCCTCTGCATTCGCTTCTTTTATGCGCTTGAAATTTTCATTCGCGGCAACTTCTCTCTGGCGCAATTCTTCGATGCTCATCAGAAGTTTGTCAGCGTCAGCCTCATCCTGCTCTGTTGGAAGCGTTGCTGCATCAGCTTCGGCTTCGGTGCAGTCATCTACATTCAGGAATGCGCGGGCGCTCTGGAGTTTTTCAAAAATCGTACGGTACGGGCTCTGGATAGGCGTCGCTGAGTTTGCGATATCTGACTGAAACTGGAAGTTTTTCTTTTTACCCAGGAATTCAATGACACGGCAGATGTCCTGCTTAAGCACCATGAGTTCAACAAGCCGCATCGAAGTTGTCTTTGCCATCTTTTTTCGCCCCTATTTTATCTGAACGTTCTGTGTCGTACCAACTCCTGCGAAGTTCATCACCTGAGACTGATCGACATTCAGGCGGAGACCTTCGGCAACAGTACGGATACAATCGAGTTCGTTCTGCTTTATTTTAAACCAGCTCACAAGTACCATCGCCGTAAACGGATACTTGTGGAACGCTTTAAGTGCATGTTCATTCAATCTGATTTTCGCACAGCGTTCAATCCAGCGCGGGTCAATTTCCCAGACAACACCTTCTTCATGCGGATTAAGGTCAGATGCGTATCTCCAGTCCTTCCAGTCATCCCATGAGTCTGTCGCCTTTTCAAGAATCGAAAGCGCTTCGCCGGCAAGCACATCGTTTGCCGGGCAGGAATCATCAGCATATGCGAGACGCGAGGGAATCTCCGACGCATCCATCTTATAATACACCCTTAATCGAATTGCCCATAGTGCATTCTGCACAGAAAGTTCTTCGCGTATAAGTTCTGCCACCGGCTCCCGAACAGCAAAAGGAAGATGCTGTACAGAATTCCAGAGCCGTTTTACATACTGAATATCGAGCTTTGCGTCTGCTTCCTGCTGCTCATGGGCATCGGGAGCCTTGTTATACCAAGCTACCGGTGAATCCGCAGTGATTGCCGCAAGATCAGGCCATTTGCCATAACGAAGCATCGTGTACTGATGGATATCAGCGATAGCAGGCATTTTCGCCTCGTGATAGCACAGAGCGGCCGCTATTTCTTTTAGATTATCGTAATCGTAAAAGCGAAGAAGAGAAACAAGAACATCTTCCGGATCTGAATAATTGTCGAGAAGCTTCGCGTACTGGTCGATGAACTGCTGCTGTGCCTTGTCCTCGATTTTTCGGGCAAGCATTACTTCCGGTACAGCCGGCACATCAGTGCGGAACAAAAGCGTCCACAACTCTGAAAGTGATTTTACAGAAAAGAGTCTAACGGCACGAGGGCCGATAAATGATTTTGCAAGCATTCCGCTTGCTTTAGCATAGACGTAAGCGCCGGCTGCAGAACGATCCATAAGCAGCGCCTTAATTTTCAGAAAGAAGTTTGTCGAGCAGTTTATTGAATGCCGGCACATCTTTCCGTGACGCTTCAATCTTCTGTTTGTATCCGGCAATTGCTGCGTCGTGTTCTGAGGTAACAGCAGCCTGCTTTTCAGAAAGATCCTTTTCGAATCCGGCGATAATAGTTTCGTACTGCGATTTATACAGACCGTCAGCCTTGCTTCGCGCAGCTGCAATCCTCTTATCGGATTCCGCCTGAGCATCAAGCATCAGTCCCGATGCAAGCCGTTCGACATCAAGAAGATGATCGATCACTCCTGCTTCTTTTTCCGCCATACGTCACCTCTCAAAAAAAATCTATATTTCGGTCAGAGATTCCTCTGAAGCATTCAAATAATTAACAATATCAGATGCAGACTGCAATGAAACAATTTTGTCTACAAAACCAGGAATTTGAAGGACAGACGCCAGCTCTTTCAGAACCTGAACATGACGTTCTGTTTCGCCTTCTGCAGTGAGAATCATGAATACGAGATGAACGGGAGATTTATCAAGCGAATCGTAATCAATGCCGTTGCGGCTGATTCCGATTGCACCGTGAATGCCCTTTGCAGTCGCGCAGACTGCATGGGGGATGGCGACACCGTGCATAATGCCTGTCGTCATTTTAGATTCACGTTCGTCTAGCGCGCGAAGTGCTTCATCACGATTCATATCCGGATAAGCAGAAACAATCGACTCGACCATTTCGGCGAACAATTCATCCTTGTCCGTGCTCTCAAGATTGACGATGACTGTTTCAGAAGGAAATATCTGTCCCAGCACCATGCGCGCGCCTTCCTTGGCTAGTTGGAAGAACCAGCCGGTTTTGTTGTTGTCGTTGAACCAGAAGTTCCTGCCGCAGCAGGAGCAGTAGTGGTACTAGCAGGTGCCGTAGCGGCAGGAGCAGCCGCAGAGCCAGCGGCAGTGCCGTCAGCAGTTGTTGTTCCGTCGGCAGCAGGAGCTGCTGCATCAGCTGCTGGAGCCTGATTTTTCCACCAGTCAGCACTCTTCGTCGTATCTGTTGTTGCTTCAGCGGCAGCTCCGCTTTCTGCAGCGGCAGCTGCAAGATCTTTGCCGGCAGACGGCTTTTTGTTGATAACAGCAAGTCCGAATGCAGCAATAATAAAAAGCACAGAAAGAACAGCAGTTGCTTTTGTCAGCACAGAAGCTGAGTGCGAACCGAATGCTGCGGAATTTCCGCCGCCAAGAAGTCCGCCCATACCGCTGTCGTCTTCGTCCTGAACAAGGACAAGAAAAACAATCAGTATACAAATAATAACAAAAGCAACCAACAGAATAACACTCAAAGCACCCATTGTATTCTCCAAAAAAGAAACCTTCATGGCTTCTGACAATTTTAGTTATTTTAGCGGAAACACCGTGTTAGGTCAATCATTACAAAATGACAGAAGAACACGTTCTTTTTCCTATTTGTCTTCCAAATCTTATTTTTCAAGACAGATCGGAACAAATGTCTCCGCTTTTAGCGCAGCTCCTCCCACGAGTCCGCCGTCTACATCCGGCTGGGCCAGAAGAGCAGCCGCATTGGCAGCCTTCATTGATCCGCCGTACTGGATAAGCATCTCATCTGCGGCAGGACGTCCGTATTTGTGCGCAATCACCGCGCGCAGAAAAACATGAACAGCCTCTGCGTCTTCAGGAGTCGCAGTCTTCCCTGTTCCAATTGCCCACACCGGTTCGTATGCGATTGAAACATGACTTATCTGATTCTGCTCAACGCCCTTGAGCGCATCGCGAAGCTGTTTTTCGCAGACTATTTCCGCATTGCCTGCCTCACGCTCTTCAAGCAGCTCTCCGACACAGAGAACTACGTCGAGATTATGAGCAAGCGCAATCTTAACTTTTTCATTGATGACTGCATTCGTCTCGCCGAGAATATGCCGGCGCTCACTATGGCCGAGAATAACGGTCTGCACACCGACATCAGCAAGCATTTCTGCAGAAACTTCACCGGTAAAGGCGCCGTTTTCTGTAGCTGCCATATTCTGCGCGCCGAGCAGAATGTTCGAACCTTTTATAACCTGGCCGACTGCATCAAGATATACAAACGGAGGAGCAATCATGAATTTGCCGGGCTTTCCTTTAAGCTGTGTTACAAGCTCTTTTGCAAGAGAAACAGCACCTTCCTTATCCATGTTCATTTTCCAATTTCCCGCGATATACCGTGTACGCACGACGTTCCCCCTTAGAAAAAGGAAGCTCCCCGAACAGCGCTCAGGGAGCTTTCAGTTATTTCAGTATACTTCAGAATCACTTATTACGCAAAATTTACTTCACAAATGAAACAGAGATAGCTCAAGCTTTGCCTGCGTTACTTCGTTTCCAGCACAGCAATGCCGGGCAGTGTCTTTCCTTCGAGGAATTCGAGGGAAGCTCCGCCGCCTGTTGAAACGTGAGTCATTTTGTCTGCGAGACCGAATTTGTTGACTGCCGCGACACTGTCGCCGCCGCCGACTACTGTCATTGCGCCTTTTCCTGTTGCCTCAGCAACGAGACGTGCTACAGCTTCAGTTCCCTTTGCGAACGCGTCGAACTCGAATACACCGACAGGTCCGTTCCAGACGATTGATTTTGCAGAAAGAATTGTCTTCTTGTAAAGCTCTACAGTCTTCGGGCCGACATCCATGCCCATGAGATTATCAGGCAGATCGAGTCCGTCGACAGTCACCGGTTTTGCATCCGGGCTGAACTCAGAAGCGGCAACGTGGTCCACCGGCAGAATGATAGCAACGTTCTTTGCCTTTGCGTCGGCAAGAAGCTTTTTCGCAGTGTCGATAAAGTCATCCTCAACGAGAGACTTGCCGATTTTGTGTCCCTGCGCCTTGAGGAATGTGTATGCCATACCGCCGCCGATAACAAGAGCGCTTGCATTTTTGAGCAGGCTTTCGAGAACAGCGATTTTTGAGGAAACTTTTGCGCCGCCGATAATTGCGACCATCGGCTTCTTCGGATTCTTGAGCATCGGCTCAAGGTATTTGACTTCTTTTTCCATAAGGAAGCCGCCGACATTTACTTTCTCGAACTTTGCGATTGATGCTGTTGAAGCATGATCACGGTGAGCGGTGCCGAATGCATCGTTTACAAAGATGTCACCGTAAGTTGCGAGCTCTTTTGCCATCTTGTCGCGCTCTGCGCCGTCTTTGGAAGTCTCTTCCTTATGGAAGCGGGTATTCTCAAGCATCATGACTCCGCCCTGCGGCAGAGCTGCGATTGCATCTTTCTGACCAAGAGCATCTTTTGCGAACACGACTTTTGAGCCGAGCTTTTTCTCAAGATATTCTGCAACGGGAGCCATGCGGTTTTTGCCGTTGATGAATTTTTCTGCATCAGCAGCAGTCCATGTTTTTCCGGCCTTCTCTGCCTTTTCCTGAGCTTTCTTTACGTCTTTGTCCGGGTCACCGAGGTGGCTCATAAGGACGAGGCTTCTCGGTTTCTGCTCGAGAATGTATTTTATAGTAGGAAGTGCCGCCATGATGCGGGTATCGTCCTGAACAACACCGTCTTTCATCGGTACGTTGAAGTCTACGCGCATAATGATGCGCTTGCCTTTGATGTCTACGTCTTTTACTGTCTTAATCATGGAAAACTCCTTTAACCGACTGTCCGTCGGAAAATTACAAAATCATTACCGCAAATATACACACTTAAGCCCAAATGTGCAATGAAAAAAAGGCTCTTTTTATAAACCGCATCAGATGCACAAATCATTGTTACTCACGGGATTTTCCGCTGTCATTCAGATGTTATTCTTTTGAAATAACAGCCTCTTCTCCTGGCTTTATAATAAGCGATGTTCCCGCAGGACACAGTCCCGCAAAAACAGCGCCGGCTTTTAAGTCAAACAGTTCGCCCGGCTTCGTATGAATCGGTACGGAATGCTTTGCGCTGACATACGACGCGCACTTTGCAGCCTCTCGCACATCCATGTTGTACACGCCGTCGCACGGATAAAATGCATAGTCAATTTTCATCAGCGGCAGCTTCGTCTTCATGTCTTCTGTGAGCGACGTATCTCCCGCATGGTACAGCATCGTTCCGTCTTCGAGCGTAATGACAAATCCCACGCACTCGCTTTTGAGATGATTCCTGTTGTATGCCTGAGCAGCCTGAATTTTAATACCGTCTGCTTCAATTGATTTGTATATGCCCGAGACAAGCATATCTTTTGCGCGGAGTATGCGGCACGTCTTTTTTTGAGTGACAAGCCCGACATTATTGTGATCCTGATGCTCGTGCGTAACGAGAATAATATCCGCAGGCACATCGTATCCTTTTCCTGCAAACGGATCGATATACACGACAACGCCTTTTGACGTCGTGAGCCTAAAGCTTGCATGCCCCTGATACAATAGTCTTGACATACCTGTACCTTCTGCAAAAAGAAATTGCGCACCGTATACTGCAACAGCAAGAAATGCAATCACGAGCGCAGCAAAACGTTTTATAAACATACGGCAATTATACATCAAACAGTAACCGCAATGCATTTTTTCGCAGTATACGCCCTTTTTGCAAACGGTTTTTCCTACAGTCTCGCAAGATGTTATTTCATTTACTGCTTGAGCAGCAGTGCAATAAACTGTTCAGCTTCTCTTGAACGATCATTGCTGCATTCAATCGTATAACACACTTGATTATTAATCCACGAATACTGGCAATAGCGTTCGGCGGTATACTGTATAGTACCAGTTTCTCCTCCCGTTACAACAGCCCAGAAGAGTTTTTTGCTTACAGGATATTTCAGCGGTATAGTTTCTGAACGTATCAAACCGGACAGCTCGTTATTTTCTTCATCTTTTTCCTTTTCTGCCGCAATAGTAATCGCCTGATCAGAAAACATATCTTCCATCGAATAGGAGGCTTCTACAGATTTTGTTATTTCTCCTTTTACTGCTGATTCAATCAGCAGTGTTGATACCCTTTTATATGCATTTTCTTTTCCAACCTTATGCGGAAAATTTATTTTAAAACCGGTCTCTCTTGATAAGTTACGCATACTTTTATTATTTCTGTTTTTATACGTTTGAACCGGAAGCAATGCAAGCATTTTTTCTTTTTCAGCCGGTGTTATTGATTCCATAACAATCCGCGGTTTGCCCGCCCCCTCTGTAAAACATAATTCAGGCTTTTCGTTTTCGTTCATGATGTTTTTCTTTACATTCTCGAAAAACCATGCGGCTTCCGATTCAGAGAACATATCTGCTTCTGATTCTGTCATCTCTCCTATTGAAGAAGCGCCATTATGAGTATTCCATAAAATGCAGAATGATGAAATTTTCCGGCCGGCATTTTTCAAAGCAAGATTCTCTCCGTCTATCACATAATCTCTGTTCTCCACTGCAGGTTTGCTGTTTACAAAAACAAATGCCGGCATTTGACTTGAATCATAGTCATGAAGAATAAATGAAGGAGGATCTGCCGGTTTTCCTTCAACATGAAACACAGATTTTTCGAATGGAATATTATTTTTATCTATGCGTATTTCTCCGGTCTTGTCATCATACGACCAGTCTTTTATTTCTTTTTTCTGATATTTTTTCTTTGCGTTGACGGCAATTACTCTGTCGATTTCAACATATCGTCTGCATACATATGTTTTTCCATCGTTGGAAGCGGAAGTGTTATCAAATGCTTTTTTGCCGTACCGTGCATACGAGAAGACAAATGCAAAGACAACAAAAATCAGGACAGCTGAAACAATAATTATTTTATTTTTCATTCATTACTCCTTGCTGCAATGATAGCAGCTGCAGAGCACGGCAGAAATCATCCGAAAGTATGATTTTCGCATTTTTCCATCAGCCGTTCGGATGATTATGAACTTTATTTGCAAATTCCATACGGCTCGTAACATTGTATTTTCTGTAGATATTTTGAATATGCGTTTTTACCGTCGCCGTTGAAATAAACAGCAAGTCTGCAATTTCATCCGTACGTTTTCCTTGCAGCAGCAAATCGGCAACATCAGTTTCCCGCCTGCTCAATCCGTTTAATGAATTGCACTCTGCAGTTTTTTTACCGCAGAATAAATAATAACCTGTCAAATACAATGACAGTATTGTTTGAATAATCGTGATAACCTTTGCATAGAGAAGTATCCTGTAAAAAGCAACACCTGAAACAAGCAGAGCGCCGCTTATTACCACGGGAATAAAAACAATGATTTCATACAGCACATTCAAATTGTGATATTTATATTCAAGTAATTCCAAAATAAGCAGACAATATAAAAAATCTCTGACTGTATAAAGCACTATTTCAAAAAACGAGTATAAAACAAATCTAATTCTTTCAGGTTCTATCCAGTCACAGAAAAAACTAACCGCGATACATCCAAGAAGAGTAAGTATTGATATGATCTTTCGTTTGTACTCCATCTTTTAAAACAGTATGCTTCGGCTTATCTCCGCACTTCTCCCGTCACCGCAGCGCCGCGCTTCCTTCAAACACGGCTCCGGCGCCGAGCTCTTCTTCAATTCTCAGCAGGCGATTGTACTTGGCCACACGTTCCGTTCTGTTGGGCGCGCCGCTCTTTATCTGGCAGGTGTTCAGCGCAACTGCAAGATCGGCGATCGTCGTATCCTCTGTTTCGCCGGAGCGGTGTGAAACAATGACTGCGTATCCTGCTTTCTGTGCGGTTCTCACGGTCTCGACAGTCTCAGATACGGTGCCGATCTGATTCATCTTTATCAGGATTGCATTAGCAGCACCGTTCCGTATTCCAGTTTTCAGCCGCGCGGTGTTTGTAACAAACAAATCGTCGCCGACAAGCTGGATTCTGTTTCCCAGCGCAGCAGTCAGTCTTTTCCACCCTTCCCAGTCCTCTTCGTCAAGACCGTCTTCAAGCGATGCGATCGGGTACTTTGCGGTGAGAACGTCCCAGTGTTTTATCAGCTCATCGGCTGTAAACTGCTTCCCGCTTTTCGGCAGAATATATTCCCCCGGCTTCCCGCCTTTCCATTCGCTCGACGCGGCATCGATTGCAATCATAAAATCTTTTCCGGGCTCATATCCAGCCTTAACAACCGCTTCGAGTATTGCTTCTATCGCTTCTTCATCGTTTTTAAGATCAGGCGCGAATCCGCCTTCATCGCCCACCGACGTGACGAGCCCTCTTGCCTTTAGAACAGACTGGAGCGCATGGAATACTTCGGTGCAGCTCCGCAGGCACTCAGAAAATGTTTGAGCGCCGACCGGCATAATCATAAACTCCTGTACGTCGAGCGAGTTGGGCGCATGAACGCCGCCGTTCAGAATATTCATCATAGGAAGCGGCAGACACGAAGCATTTATCCCGCCGAGAAACCGGTACAGCGGAATATGGAGCGAATTGGAAGCAGCACGCGCCGCAGCGATTGAAACGCTCAGGATTGCATTCGCACCGATCTTCGATTTATCAGGCGTGCCGTCCGCATGTATCATGGCCGCATCGACCGCATGGAGATTCTCCGCACTGATTCCGGTCACTGCATCGCGAATCACCGTGTTCACATTCTCCACCGCTTTTGCAACGCCTTTTCCGCCGAATTGTTTTTTGTCGTTGTCCCTGAGCTCAAGCGCCTCGAATTTTCCGGTCGAAGCGCCGCTCGGCACAATTCCCGTTCCCACCGTTCCGTCCGCAAGAACGACATCCGCTTCAACAGTCGGATTTCCTCTTGAATCTATAACCTGCCGTCCAGTCACCTTAATAATTTCAGTTCCATTCATTCTTATGTCCTCCTTCCGCAAACAGAAAAACAATTGCCAGCATTATCTTGAAATTCTCCCTTGCATACACTGCAATAGAAACATCCGCAATATTATGGTAATTCAGGTGTGCTTCAGCGAGTGCAAGCGGCAGATTTTTCTGCGCGCACGAATCGTATTCCGGAGCCTTTTTTAAGAAAAAACGCAAACAGCACAAACTAATTTTATTTATAAAGTATAACACAACCGGCTGCTGGTAACAACTAAAAAGCAGCAGTTCAATCTGCAAAAGCCTCTGCTTCAGAGAATTTATCAAGAAACCCGCAACAAATAAGCTGCATATTTGAC
>LAHS01001328.1_pt1 | contig 19033 bp, 18 predicted proteins | sample 329651 | NCBI WGS metagenome assembly LAHS01 (sample SAMN03275699, study PRJNA271635) | activated sludge metagenome | isolation source: sample C-1 Sludge from hydrolytic chamber (first chamber) of Anaerobic... | reverse complement strand
TGGTAGAGCACAACACTTTTAATGTTGGGGTCATGGGTTCGAGCCCCATACGAGTCACAAAGCAATTAAAAAGAGGAGTTCGGTCATGAGCTTCTCTTTTTTGTTTTAACACAGCCACTTGTTAGCTAAATGGCACATTCTGAGCTGTTTATGCTAAATGTTCAGCCTACGGCTAACAGGAAATAACGGAAAGTGAAAATACCTGCCAGGAACGGAAAGGGTTCTAAAAAGTGTTACCAATTTGGTACTATCTCCTCCCACAGCGACCGTAACTTTTCTATCAAAAGATTAATGGCTATCTCCACTTAGCTGAGGGCTGTATTACCTTTTAGCCGATACCATTATATTTATATAGAGAACAGAGGTCATTCATTTTCTTTTCTTTTCGCCGATGCCATCTTACTGCTTATCTACATGAGAGGCAATGCCATAAAACAAAAGGGCTTATGACATGGCAAAAGAGAAAAGGTAATTACTACTTATCAGCTACGCTCTATGATACTGTAATCCTGCTTCTGTTTACGTATGTAAAAGATCGTCATTGCACTCTATAGATATTTTTGCTTTTTCAAGCTGTAACAATATTGCCGTTACCTCCACCTGCATCCACCATGAGAGCGGCTTTTCCTTCTGTATGAATAACAAAACAGGTATTATAACACTTGGTGGCAAGCGCATTTCCCGTCCCAAGTATGGTGACACATTGCTTTCTGGGCATATCTTTCATTCTGCTATTTATCACATTGGCATTTTTAATTAGTATCCGAACAACTACATCTTGCTCAAGAAGCTGCCAAATCGTACAAAGTCATCAAATCGGAATTTACAATCCGGAAACGCAAATCAGGCGATTGGCTCTGCAAAAATACAAATATAATCCGAAAAATCCATCCTTTGGCAGAATAATGCCACGCATGAGGAAATTGTAACATGTGCCGGTCTGGGATAGACAACAAAATGTTATCTTTGTAAACAACATCACTTTCCTAGCCATGCTCAGGGAAGTGCACACTTTGCCTCTTGTTAAGATCTACGAAGAGATGTTTAAGGATATAGACATATCGGCCATATCGGCATTGATTATTGGCGGCATATATTACCTCAATCTCCATCGAGATCGCTCAAAGTTTGCGGATATAGACTTGAATACAGAACAGGGTCGGGAACGTATAGAAAAAGCATTGGAGAACTTAGGACACATGATATTCCACTATCAAACACTGAACGATTACAAGCGGGCTGTTGCTGAAAAAATGAAAAGAAACGGCATCAGTGACGAAATTATAGAAAAGTGCCTGACGTAAAAGATACTTATAAGATAATCTGCAGAGCAAGACAAATTTCCGGACTGCCATTTTTTGTTTGACAGCTTACGCGCCGAAGAATGCCGCAGCAATTCTTTTGTAACGGTAAAAGGGCTGCCCGTTGCCTCTTGTATCAAACTCGCCGGACAACGGACAGCCCTACCCTGCTACTTTATCATCTTGGCCTTGCGGGCATACTCAAACAAACTCTGCGGGATGTGACAATAGCCCGAGGGGTTCTTGTCAAGGTAATCCTGATGATAGTCTTCGGCTGTATAAAAGTTCTTCAGTGGTTTCACCTCCACCGCCAGGGGTCGGCCGTAACGTTTCTGCTGACTGTCGAATACCTGCCTGATGACAGGCAGATCGGCACTGTCAGTATAATATATGCCCGTACGATACTGTGTGCCCACATCGTTGCCCTGTCGGTTCACACTGGTGGGGTCTATCGCCTTGAAATACAGTTCCAGAAGGAAAGCCAGGCTCACCTTGTCGGGATGGTAACTCACGTGTACCGTCTCTGCAAAATGCGTCGTGTCGGTACACACCTCCTCGTATGTGGGATTGCGCGTCGTACCGTTGGCATAGCCCACCTCGGTTTCCTCCACACCTTCAACTTGCTTGAAGTAATGCTCGGTACCCCAGAAGCAGCCGCCTGCCAAATAGATTTCCTTCAGCGGATGGAGCAACCGCAGATACTTGCCATACCCCTCTTTCTCCATCTCTGCTTCCGGGATGAAACGCAGGGCAGCACTGTTGATACAATAACGGAGGCCTCCCATGGCTTGCGGTCCGTCGTTGAACACGTGGCCCAGGTGGGCGTTGCCGTAGCGGCTCTTCACCTCTACTCGCTCCATTCCATGCGAATGGTCGGCATGCTCTGTTACAACCTCCTCTGCAATAGGCTTCGAAAATGCCGGCCAGCCGCATCCTGAATCGTACTTGTCGGTCGAGCAGAAAAGCGGCTCGCCGGTAGTTATGTCCACGTAGATGCCGGGGCGGAACTCGTGGTCGTACTCATTGACAAACGGCCGCTCGGTAGCAGCCTGCTGTGTGACGGCATATTGTTCTGCCGTGAGCCGGCTACGCAAGGTTGCGTCGTCGGGCTTTGTGTAATGTTCTGTAACTTTCATCGTTTCCTTATGATTTGTCTGTTGTTGTCCCGAGACGTCGCACGAACACGCGAGTACCAGCAGCAGAATGTTCACTATCTTCATCCTATCCATGTTTTTATCCGTATTGACTCAACTCTACCAAGTTTCCATCAGGGTCGTACACGTAAAGGCTCTGCATGGTTCCTGCCGCCCCATGACGTGTAACCGGGCCTTCGGCAACGGGATAGCCGTGCTTGCTCATTCTTGCCAACAGGCCTTGCAGGTCGTCAACCTCCAGACAGAAGTCTGCGCTACCCATCTGCAGATTGAGTGCTGCAGGCTTGAATTGGGCCAGTTGCGTGTGGATGCTTAGCTTGCAGGAGCCGAACTGGAGGCTGTGATGCCCCGGTTCCATCCCGTGTTCCATGCCCAGCAACCCGACATAAAAGTCCAGGCACCGCTGCAGGTCGGCTGTTGTAATGACCAAATGGTCTATCCGCAGAATCTTCATCTTATCCTATCTGTTTACCTTTCGTCAGTGGTCGGTGTCACGACTACAGTAGCCATGCAGTTCCGCAGCCGCCTACCGCCTTGTGCAAATATAGCAATTTTTAAGCCAAATCACATCACCCGAAGTATAAAAAAGATGAAACAAGGAGCAAAAAGATAGGAAGGTCAAAATATTCAAACCTTGACGAAATGGACAAGAACGGCAAAAGACAAAGACAGAAAGTGAGAAACCGACGACAGAGACAGCCATTATCCACGACTCAAGCTCGTGTAAAGGTTTCTAAACATCATTGTATGAAAGGCTACAAAACGCCTTTTACCTTTTAATATAACGTGAGTTCGACGAAATCAGAACAAAGCAAGTTGTGTGTCCAATGTCCTTTGTACATTGATACACGGCTTCTTTGGAAACAGGCAATAGGCAGCGATGGCGCCCAATAAATTGACGATGAAATTGTCAAAGGACCGATGCCTGGAATGCTCTACCTGTGCAATGTTCTTCAGTTCATCATTCACCGTTTCTATGATAGCCCTCTTTCTGAGCAGCAGTTTGTCCGAGACGCTCATCAATGCTCCTTTCATGTTGCTTTTCAACTTGGTAATAAGCTGTATGCCATCAACGAAAAGCCTTTGGAAGAGCCCCTTGCTGATATACCCCTTGTCACCGACCAACTTGCCATGTATAAACTCCACAAAGGCTTTGTATTCCAAAGGCTTACGGTCATCAATGTCACCTGGTGTAATCATGAAGTTGAGAAGTTCTCCTCTCTCGTTGCATATCAAATGCAGCTTGAATCCAAAGAACCAGCCCATGGAACATTTCCCTCTTTGGGCAATGCCCTTGAAAACCTTATGAATGTGTATTCTCTGGTTTCGGCAGACACGAAGAGGCGTGCTGTCAACAAAACTGATGCCTGTGCATTTGCCCAACAGGACCTTTTTGATAAACAAAGCCAATGGGATGGCGACTTCTCTTTCCAATTCTACGAAACGGTTGTACGAAACTACCTCGGGAAACAGATGACGTAAATGCTTGCACACCTTCTCAAGATAGAAATGCTTCAGGCAACGATAGCCTGAATCGTGAAAGAGTATCATAATGAGCATGATTTCTGCCTTTGACATTATGAAGTCACGGTGATATTTTCTCTTATTGACCGGTTTTAGCGTATATTTTGCCATCATTGCATCAAAAAACTTGCAGAAGTCATCTGTCATACAAAATATTTCCGTAACTTTGTCCTCGGTGATCATAGCGATTTTTGTTTGTCATTCTTTGTATTTCAGCACTATAAAGTTACAACAAATTTCGCTAATCACCAAATTTACAAGGACTTATAATTCGTCGAACTCACGTTAACTTACTAAAATACTTCCGTGTGACTGACACGGAAGTATTGTGCTGTGTGCTGCTCCCACCCACGCAGCACTCTTGTTTGTAGCCCTTAATCTTAATGTCCACTACCGTCAATTCGAAGCCGCTGCCACGACAGCCGCTTCTTTTCAGCCATTTGCAAAACACACTGACGTAAGTTTTGGCCAAACTGCAATTTCCCTTTTGTCTATACCTGTTTGCCCCTTGTGGAGCCAGTGTGCCTACAGACATCAGGTCGCACGTCCTTATTCACGCTTCGTTGAAAGAACACTATTGTCGTCCTTTCACTCCGCTTTGAACGTCCGTGCGATTCTTTCTGTCTTGCGGCACACCTGCTCCACAAAAAACCTTAAAACAGTCTGCGCTGTTTTAATCCCACGAAAAACACAGTTGCTGCTCATGCTGGATCATCAACAAAGTTTTTCGTGGGGCTTCGGGTGAATTTACGGATTATCTTTCTTTCCTGACCCTAAGGCAGAAATTCTGTCCCACCTATCCCGACCTTGACAAGTTAGACTACATCATTTTGAACTCCGTTTCCAATCTGTCCAAAGCATTGTACCCATTAGGGAATTATGAACATATCCATTGCTTTTTCAACAACGATACGACAGGAATGAAAGCCGTGTAGGAATTGCATCGGGAATACGGCTGGCATGTCCGAGATTCTTCTCGTATTTATAATAACTATAAGGATTTGAACGACTACCTTATGGGTAAGAAATTCTCGCAGTCGTTAGAGTTCCCACAGCCGACAAAACAGACCGAAAGGCAGGTGCAACAACCAGCCAAAAGAAAGGCAAAGGTTTTAGGATGTAACTGCCGCACGCACCCCACAGGTTTTTAAGTAAAGAAAAGCCATAGTTCAATAGGGCGTTTTCTTAACGCAGTACAAGCACCGCTAAAAACACCTTATCGAGCAAAGGGGCGATGCCTCTTTTGAAACCCCGTGAGCCATGCGGCATGTATGCAAGGCAAGCGGAATTGTCTAACGAAAAAATATATTTCAATATGGGATATTTTACTCTTGATTTCAAGAAAGCAAAAGGCGCATCCGATGCCCGGATGTCCGACCACATTAAACGCCGGGTGGTAGCGTCTAACGTTGCCCCCACACGAACGTATCTCTATCGGGAACTTGTACAACTTCCCGAAGGAGTGACGGAACGTGACGAAGCGATAGCCCACCGCATCAAGTCGGCAGGTATCAAGCGCAAAATTACGCCCGACCAAGTAAGGGCTATCATGTTATGCTGTCGGGAACGCACGAGGATATGATGGAGATACAACAGGTCGGACGTATAGGCGAATGGTGTGACGACAGTATCCAATGGTTACACAAAACTTTCGGAAAGGAGAATACCGTTTCCGCAGTTCTTCACATGGACGAAACCACGCCTCACATACACGCTACTATTGTGCCGATAGTGACGGGTGAGCGCAGGAAAACCAAGAAGAAGTAGGCAGAGGGTAATGGAGAAGTTTGACTGGAGAAAAGCCGTGAGCGCTGTGGTGCCCTGTGGCTTTTGGCGGTTGTAGTCAGCAAGAATATCACGAAGCTCCCTTTTGGGCATGATGTCAACAAAAGCTTTGATCTCGGGGAAAATTCGTCCGGGGCCAAAGAGAGAATCACAGTTCATGACATCAGTAAAAAGCGGTCCATACAGTTGTCGTGGACGTTGCAGATGGTTGGCTTCCTGTGCATATAGGCCCTGTCCTGAGAATAAAATAAAGCAAGCAATAGGGAGAACTTCACGATATTCAGGCTTTTAATCATGCTGGTAGATATTTGAATGAGTCTATGGCAAAAATTGAAATTAATATCGTAAACAGCCGTTCTTTTTATTTATTTTTATTGTGGCATGTGAAATTTATTGCGGTATATAGCTTTTAGGAAAATATTACGGTTAAGCATAAATCGGCATAACCCAATGTAGGCTACGTCCGATTTACGCTTAATGGAACTTACTTATAGATATAAGCAAGCTCTAAGTCATTAGTCACTTCCGTCTGTTCATATTGGTTACCATAGCTGTCAATAGCAACGACACGCAGTGTGGCAAGCGGATTCTTCAACTTGTAAACGAAGTCATGATGACAGGCCTGGCTATAGTTGTCGGAATTGCGTCCGACAACACCAATGTGATAGGCCTGTGCCCAGGCATCAGTCTTGAAATAACTGGCATATGACGGTATCATATCACCACTGTAGACGCCATCTTCATATACTTGTATCTTCCAGTCTGTGTCATAGTTCCAGACGTTGGCAACGATATAATCGTTACTAAGACTGTAGCCATATTCACCATGGTCACCTCCCCAGGTGGTGTCACCACGATGCAACCTGATTTGAAAGCTTTTATCTAACTTAGTACCTTTGTAATAGTTGTTGACCACCTTAGTACCGTCAATTTCATACACCTGATAACCATTAGGAGTCCCCTCACCGCAGATATTGGAGTGCCACCAGGCTCCGCATGCTGAGCCGTGTATACGTTCAGAAAAGGCGTAAGGTTGTGTTCCATGGAAATTTTCCTGATAATGGGTATGGCCTGAGAGCATGAGCAGGTTAGCATAGCCCTGAAGAAGTTGCATCATTCGCGTACGATTTTTGTTATTGGTTTCTCTCCAGGGAATATGGTAATAAACGATAATCATCTTGTCTTTCGGTACATACTGCAAATCGCTTTTCATCCATGCAAGCTGTTCGTCGGTAACACCTCCCTTATAGTCCTTAGTAGAATTATAGAGGATGTTGTCCAGACAAATGAAGTGAACGTTACCACGGTTGAAAGAGTAATTAAGTGGACCAAAGTTTTCACGGAAAGTTTTTGTAACATAATCTCCGTTCTTTCCTGTCTCCTTATCGTGGTTTCCTATAGTCACAAAGAAGGGCATGGATGTTGACTGCATAAGTACACGCATTGAATTGGTCAGTTCCTGATGGCCCTCATCGACGATGTCGCCGAGGCAAAGCCCGTAGATGGGGATTTTGCTGCCCTCAACCGTTTGCTTAATGTCAGGCATAGTTTCAGTACGGAACCGCTCTACGTCGCTGTTGCTTTTCACTTGAGGGTCGGCCATGACGAGCAGGTTAAAATGACTTTCACTGCTACCCAGACGGATTAATTTGAAGTCGTATTTTCTTTCGCTGTCCGTCAGCGATTTATAGAAAGCTGAAGCATTGGCTTTATATCCTTGTGGGATGGAGTAATTTACATACAATGCAGCGTTATGACGCTTCATCTGATACCAACCTTTGGCATTCGTGACCACATTCTGGAAGCCGTCACTTACCACGACACCTGTGATACCTTTTCCTTGTTCGTCGATAATCTGACCGTAGAGGTCGTTGCCGGCATCAGGCTTGAAACTATCAGATGCGCCGCTTGTTTCTGGAGTGACGGGCAATGAACTTTCGTTAGACGAGCCGCATGAAATGGTGGGTAATGTTAACGCTATTAATAGTGATAGCGAAAGAATACGCTTCATTTTAATTTTCATTTTCATAGGTGTTTTATTTTTCAGCAATTACGAGATCATCAATGGCAAATCGCTTGTTCTCTTTGGTAGTAAAGATGATGCGCGTATCGATTGCCGCATCATATATTGTGAACTGTACGTTCTCCCATTCGCTGCCCGTCTTAGTCTTTACATGCTTGTAAGTGTATGTGGTGATAGAGGGTGTGCCCGAGCCTTCTAAGCCGATAATGAGGCTTCCACCTTGCTCGTCCAGCCATTCGGCTACCCTGAGAGATACTTTTACATCACTCTTTTCATTGCCAAGTGTTGTAAGGGCTGGAGTCATAATCTTTCCTATAGTGCTGGCAGTACCTATTTTTATATACCCAGGGCGCTCATACACTTTGGTTCCCTGCCATGTGTCAAGGCCTTTTGAGATAAGGTAAGAGTATGCCATCGTAGAAAAAAGGTCATTGGAACCGTCTTGATTAGCTGTGCGCGTTTGCAAATTGCCGAGAGGCTCAGGCGGGACATTCTTACCATCTTCGTCTTTCCCCCATACAGGCATTGTTCCTGGCAGGTTGGCAACGAAGTCTCCTCCAAAGGTACATAGGTCAAAGTGTTGTTCAAGCAGAATCCGGTCGTTGACAATAGTGTTCAGGATAATGGGACTTATATCAGTTTGGTCGACAACAAGCGTGATGGCAAGGTTACCTGATTTGACAGGTGTTCCACTGAGAGGTATGGCAATGGTGCCGGACGCATCGCTTATCGTTACGTTTTCATCTTCAATAGCCAGACCTTCTGAGGCTTCACCGCTAAGATTTGCATGAATACCCAATTTCATACCTTTGTAGCCATACTCATAAGGTATGTTGATGAGCGTATTGGTAGCTGCCTTTCCTGCCTGCAGAGAAGAAGAGAGGCTGGCTTCTCCTAATTTGAAAGGATGCCCTTCTTCCTGTTCACAGCTTACAATGAGCGTCTTTCCTGCGGATGATAGCTGGAAGGATGCCTGCCGTACTTTACCTGTATTATGGGCTGCCGTTACAGTGATTTGTTCACGTGTCTGTCCATTACCCATGCCACTGTTCTTACTGAACGACAGCCATTGCGCATCGGTGGTAATGTGCCAATCCCCTGTAGCGCACACGGTGAAGAGCTTTTCTTCTTCGGTACATGAGAAGTGCAGCTGGTCGTTACTTCCAAGGAGAATGGATTCGTTGTCGTCACTGCATGCGCCCAAAGCGGCTATAAGGCTTAGAGCACACACCATGAATTTGAATAAACTGTATTTTTTCATACTGATTTTTTGCTAAAAGGTTGATCAAAAGTTTTTATTGAATTATATATGTCAGGGTTACCAATGGTTTATGGCATGGTGCCCTATGTGTAATGTCGGTGGTGCTATTTCCATCCGTCATTCTGCCTGAGATTGGGGTTCTTCACCAGTGCAGCAGTGGGGATGGGGTGTACATACTTCTTGTCCTCCCATACATTGTCGTTGGTGACATAGAGGCGACCGTTCTTAAAAGTATAGAAGCGTGTCTTGCTCAGGTCAATGTAAGTAATGTTTTTGTCTTTTTTGCCCGGAGCCTTATCAACTACCATCAGGTCGGGTGTGCCGTCACCATTACTGTCAATGGCCTTGTCCTTCTGCCCAATGTAGATAGAGCCCCAGCTCTTGGTAAGCATTTCACCTTCGTTCCATCGCATAAGGTCGTCGTAGCGTAGTCCTGCAGCTTCGAAGAATAGCTCGATGGCACGTTCACGGCGAATTTCCAGAATCCATTTGTCGTTTACCTTATTGTCATAATAGTTAATAAGGTATGGGTCGGCTGTTGTTGGCGCCGCCCCGTTTACACCGGCCCGCTCACGAATGGGGCGTATGGTGTGGTCCCACACCTTTTCGGTCATCTGGCTCAGCTCGGCTTTGGCTTCGGCTTCGTTGAGCAGAATTTCGGCGTATCGTATCACGGGAATGGCGTTGCTGCAATGGTCGGTCACTTCATAGTAAGTGTCATCCATGTTATACTTGATTACCTGATATCCGGTCATCGTGACATTCCAGTTGGAGAAAGCTGCAATCTGCGTGCCGTTGTTGTTGGCTTTTGTGTAACCCGGAGCCATTATCTCCTGTGCCAGACGGCAATCACGGTTTGTACAGTTCTGAACAAAAGTCTTCGTGGCATAGTCGGCATCATCAGTAAACCGGCTGCCGTCACGGTTGAGGTAGGTGTTTATAAACTCTTGTGTAGGCGACCAACGGCTAGAGAGGTTACCCGACGAAACAAAGATCTGCGTCAGGTTGTGAAACGAGTTTAGGTCGGCACTGTATTCTTTTGCCCATATCACTTCCTGTCTGACGAGTGACTCTTGTTGGAAGATGTAACGATAGTCGCTCTCTGGTTTCCCTGTGTTGTAGAGCTTGAATTGTCCGGAATTGATAATCTGTTCAGAAGCAGCGACACATTCATTAAGATAGCGCAGGGCGGCATTCTGCTCTTTCCATGGCTGCCCCGTAGAAGGATTGGCAGCATGGTATTTGCGATAGGTGCCCTCGAAGAGGCAAATGCGCGATTTCACGGCAAGGGCCATCCACGGTGTAACGGTGGTTTCGCTGCGGTTTGTGATATGGTCGCATGCGTAGTTGATATCCTGCAAAACACTGTCCATGATTACTTCACGGTCGTCTCTGGTCTTGTAAAGGGCCGTGGTGTCCTTCGCGTCTATGGAGTGGCTGTACCAGGGCACGTTGCCGTAAGTCTTTACTTTGTCAAAATAGAAAAGCGCACGCCAGAACCGTGCGATGCCCCGGTAGTGGTTAATCACTTCGGCTGGGCATGCGGCTTTGTCCATGTGCTCTATGAAATAGTTGATGCGAAAAAGGTCTTTCCAGGCGCCTACAGTCCAACCTGACATCTGACTTACGGTAAAGTTCTTCTGAAGAAAGTTATCGGTAATGTTGCGTGCCAGATAGTCGCATGTTGATTCATTGGTGGTGAGTCCCTCGGCATTTGGTGTCATGTTGAGATACAGACCGTTGGCGTAGAGCTGCAACTGTTCTTCGTTGGCGAAGAACATTTCTGAGTCCATTTTTGAAACGGGCTTCTTGTCAAGGTAGTCGTCGCATGAACTGCAAGATAGCGTGATGAGCGCTAAACAAATAAATATCTTTTTCATAAGGCAGTTATTTCTATGAGTGGTTAATTGATCAGAAAGTGATATTTAGTCCTAAGGACATACTCTTGAGCATGGGATAACTGTATCCATCACCGGCCACGCCGCTTTGTCCGTTCCATCCGGAAGCGTCGCCAGAGCTGATTACTTCAGGATCGAAGTTCTTGCCCCACTTATGCAGGGGTGTAATGGTTAGAAGGTTCTCGCCTGACACATACACCGTTAGGTTAGTGAGACCTATCTTCGAGACCAGACTGTGCGGGAGTGTGTAAGATAGGCTGACGGTTTTCAGGCGAAGGTAAGCTGCATTTTGCAGATAACGATTGTTTTTACGAGATAGGGTACCTCGGCCGTCATTAGCAATGTATCCACGTGACCGTGGCCAGTAAGCCGTTGGGTTAGTTATGTTTCCGTTTTTGTCAACACCTGCACGATTTGAAGCGTTCTGCCATGGAAGGTCAAATCCATAGACGCGGGCGTAATTGCCCCAGAAGAGTCCTGCTTCTCCATTGGGGTACCAGTCGCGCTTGCCCACGCCCTGCCAGAACATAGAGAAACCTATTCCCTTCCAGTCGGCACCATAGCTAAAGCTGTAGCAATAACGGGGCGTAGTGTTGCCTATCTTGATGAGGTCGCCATGGTTTTCCAAGGTGTTGTTGCCAATATCAATTGTTTGGTCGTCGTTGACATCCCTGAATTTCAAGTCGCCGGCCTCCCATACCAGACCTGAGCGATTATAGTTGTGGAGCCAGCTTTGGTCGGGAGAATTTTGTACATCTTCTTTGCTTTGAAAGAATCCCAGACAATCGAAGCCCCATATCTCGCCAACCTCCTTACCATTGTAGTAAGAGGTGATGGTGTTAGTGGTGGACGTGTACTTCGTAATTTTGCTGTTTGCGTTCCACAGTGCAGCTTTAAGTTGGTAGTTAAGCGGACTTCCGGCTACCATAACGCGGTCTCGCCATCCGAGGCTTATTTCCCATCCGTTTGTACGCATGTTGGCGTTGTTGCCTTTAGGTGCATTGTTTCCATATACAGCTGGAAGCTCGTCGCCCACAACATACATGTCTTTCGTATTCTTACGGTAAATATCGAAGGAGAAGCTGAAACGGTTCTTGAAAAAGTCAAGGTCGACTCCAAGGTTATAGGTGATGACCCTTTCTCAGGTAAGTCCGCTTGGTACAGGGCTTGGCGCCTGGGTGTAGTTGGCCAGCTTTCCGTTGATAACACTGGTGCCACGTGTGATGCTCATAGTAGAGAGATACTGATAAGGCGACACAAGCCCATTGCCGGCCGCACCTATTGAAGCACGTATCTTGAAATTGTCGAGAAAGCGCTCACGCAATGATTTCATCCATGGCTCTTCACTGACGCGCCATCCCGCCGATGCAGAAGGAAAGAAGCCCCACTGCTGGCTGGTTGGAAACTTTGAACTTCCGTCGTAACGGCCGCTTGTCTCAAGAAGATAGCGTCCTTTCCAGTTATAGTTAAAACGATAGAAGAAGCCTACAAAGGCCCAGTCGTACGAGCCATTGTCATTAATATAGTAGGTGTCTCCATCGGCAAAGTTGAAGTTTGGCATATCAGCCTCAAGCAATCCCTGCCGCATGACACGGGTAGAGCGGTATTGTTCTTGTTCCAGATTCCATCCGCCCATCGCCTTAAGATAGTGGCCGCCAAGCAGCTTCGGGGTATAGGTAAGCGTGACATTGGCAGCCATGTACTCTGTGTCATAGTAACGATGTTCGAGATGGCTGTAGTTATGCCATGACCATGTTTCTACAGGTGAAATCATAGAATCGTATATGTTTCCCACCTGCTCACGGCGTTCATGTTGGCGTTTATAGGTAAAATCGGCTTTGGCAGAAAGAACGTCTTTGATGATGTCAGCATTCAGTGTTGTCGTGTTTGATGCGGTAGACAGTTTGTTCCGTCGCCATGATGTGCCTTCGGCAAAGCCTGCGTAGCCAGTATAGACGGCAGCCTGCGTCCATGTGCCGTCAGTGTTCTTGATAGTGGCAACAGGAAATCCTTGTGTCTCTATCTGACGTTGGATAGGCATTCGTGTGTCCAGATTGTTTCGGTCGTATGTATACATGACGATAGGTTCACGATAGTCTCGAAGAAAAACGTCGGTGTTGTTTTCTAAACGGAGCCAACGATTAATCTTCAGCATGCCTTTTGCATGAATGTTATATCGGTTGAAGCGTTCGTTGCCAACTTTGTAAATGCCGTTGTTCCCGTTATATCGGCCACTAATATAATAGGTAGCCCGGTCAGAGCCGCCGCTGATGGAGACATTGTGTTGGGTTGAGAAGTTGTGATCACGGTAGATAGCTCCGAACCAGTCGGTGTTTCCATAGTATTCGTAGTAGCCGTTGTCGTTGGTGCGCTGCTTTTCAAGCAGTGGATTGGCATTACGTTTCTGCAGCTCACCATACCAGTCGCTCCAGCTTATGTTATGCGCGTTGAACACGTTGTTGATAGTGCTGGGCTCTGTCCCCCGGTAGCCCATATATGACTCATAGAAATCGTTTGTCCATTGTAGCCCGTTGGTGACAACGTCATATTTTACAGTACGTTGTACCAGAGAAGCCTGTCCTGAATATTTGATAACAGTTCTTCCTGCTTTAGCATTCTTGGTCGTAACAAGTATGACGCCGAATGCTCCCCGGGCTCCATATACAGCAGCTGACGATGCATCTTTCAACACGGATATACTTTCCACATCCTCGGGATTGACCTGTGAGAGGCTTCCTTCTACACCGTCAATAAGAATGAGTGCCGAGCCTCCAGCTCCGATAGAGTTCACGTTCCCACGAATATGAATGTCACCGCCGCGAGTAGAGCGTCCGTCGGTCTGCGTGATGGTAAGTCCCGGGATTTGTCCTTGCAACGAACGGGTAACGTTCGGATTGGCACGATTCTCCACAGCATCACCTGAAACCTTGTCAATAGCTCCCACGATGTCTCGTTTCTTTTGTACGCCATAACCTACAACGACGAGCTCGTCAAGCGAATTGATGTTCTCCTCCATCGTGATGGTTATATGGCTACCTGTGGCACGAAGGCTCTGTGGCTGATAACCCACGTATGACACTTTCAACAAATCACCCTTTTCGGCTTGTACGGAAAAGTTACCGTCTATGTCAGTCACAGCTCCTTGCTTTGTCGTAATGTTTTGTATAGTGACACCAATGAGCGCATTGCCGTTGGCGTCTGTAATGTGACCTGTTATCTTTCGCCTGTCCTGTGAGGTACCAGCTTTTGAAGTTCTGGCTCCTCTGTTGGTTGTATTGGTTATTGCCTGGCGAATAATAATGTGCTTTTGACGAATCTCATAAGTGTAGCCTGTCCCTTTTAAGATAGTCGATAACACAGACTTCAAATCGCCGTTGCTTTTGGCAAGCTTTATGACCTTGTTGACATTAATGTTAGCATCGTTGTAGTCAACAGTCATGCTGGTTTGCCTTTCAATCATAGCAATGGCTTCTTTTAGTGTAGCAGACTGCACAGGGAAACTGACATTTTGTGAAAAGCCTCCCGTTGGTGTCAATGTAATGGCCGTGGTAAGTATCATGGCCACAATGGTTTCCTTTTTGTAGTTCATAATAGATGATAGTTTTATTAGATATAGGTCACTGTCAAACTCCCTCCTTTATTATAAGAACATTAACAAAAGAAGTACGCACATTAAAAATACTTTTGAGTAGTTTATTTTTTATGATAGCTGAGATAGACGCTTTTTCCTTCAATGTGATAAGAAAAGCCTGTCTCTATGCTTTTCAACACGTCAAGAACATTTTGGAGTGATTCGTAACCCTGGAACTTGATATGGTAGGAACCGTGCATTTTGCTGATGTCGTTGCAGTATATGGTGACGCCGAAATGACGTTCAATCGTTTGTAGAACGCTTTGTATGTTATCGCCATCAAAAATCATATCACCTCTTTCCCATGCCATTATTGCGGAGGCATTGACGTTGCTTAAACCAATATTTCCATTTTCTTTGTTATAGATTAGCTGATGGTTAGGCTGCATAATATATTGTTGGTTGGAGGGGTTACCTTTAGCATTATTAATAGTGATAAGCGTTTGTCCATTTTTCAATGTTGTGCTGACAAACTTACAATTTGGCCATGCTGTAACATCAAACTGTGTTCCGAGAGCGGTAATTGTTAACCTTTGTGTTTTAACTACAAAGGGATGAACCTTATCTGGCTTGACATGGAAACTGGCTTGCCCTATAAGAAAAACAGTGCGCGTCTTTGTAAGGAATGTGTCAGGGTAGATAAGGGTAGAACCTGCATTGATAATGACCTTCGTATCATCTGGCAGGGTGAGGGACCTTAGGTCGCCATCGGGTACGGTAAGTTGTATGAAAGCACATTCTTCCTTATGATTTTCCTGTTGCCGGCTAACGGTATAATAGGTCACGACAGATGAAACAACTACAGCGGCTATTGCTGCCGCATATCGCATGAAAGCCTTTCTGTTGGTTTTAGGTGGGCGTATAATATTTCTTATCTTATCCAGATCTTCCATTGTTTGTTTGGTAGAGCCATTTGCTGACAGGCTGTCCCATGCGGCCTTCATGGCTTTGTTTTTCTCTTCTTGTGCATCATCGTTTACCAGCCACCATTGGAATTTGCACTGTGTTGGAGCAGAAAAATGATGGTTCATGTAGCAGTTGATAATTTCTTTTATCTTATCCATGTTAGTCCTTTTTAAAATAGAACAGGATGCGAAAACAGGCACACCTCCCTTTAACTATTTTTATAGGGTAAACAGCAAAGTGATAGTTCACACTATTTTCCTAAGTTCGGCGAGTGATGCGGTAATTTGGTTTTCAACTGTTCGCTTGCTGATGCCTAACAGGTTGGCTATTTGCTGGTTCGTCAGTCCTTTTTTCCGACTCATCTCAAATATTTTTCGTCGCTGTGCCGGCATGTGACTGATGGCGAGATCTATCATTGTTTCTAATTCGCCGGCAAAGCATTGCTCCTCTACATCATCAGTCATGCCAGGCATGTGCATGGCTTCGGAAATATATTTTCTACTAACAAGATTATGTGAAAAATAGTGGTAAATGGCGAAGCGTGCGTTTTTATAAAGCCAGGCAGAGAAACATTTCACTTTGTAAAGTTCTCTACGCTGACTCCATATCTTGATGAAAATATCCTGGCTCATGTCACGTGCCTGCTCTTCATCCTTGATAAAGGCTGTGATGAATTGTACAAGAATGGGCTGGTAATGAACAAACAGCTGTTCGAATGATGCGACATCATCTAAACTGATACGTTTGAGGATAATATTTTCGTCCGTCATGCGTCCCGCTTACAATTCAAATATAATGTACAAAATTATAAAGTAGGGTAATATATTGATGAATATGGGGCTAATACAAAGTCAATTTATCTGATTTCCCACATCCCACCTTTCTCAAATAGAGAATTGGTCCATTTATCAAGTTGGCATATGCGTAAACCGAGATCAAGAATAGTATAGCGGCGGCGTATTTTCTGTGCAAGAATAATGCTGTCCCGCATACGCTGACGAGAGAGTCCGATATCTTCGGGCTGGGTGGGCGCACCGACAAGCCGAAGTCTGCGTACGGCTTCTTCTACAGGGATGAGCTGATGCTCCAGTCTTTGGCGTGTCTCCGGCCACTTCTCTTTGAATGTGGTAAGCTCGTTCAATAGGGCGTCACTGTCAACATATTTCGCCTTTACCTCCGTAGCGCCAAGCATGGGGAAGTCGGTACCTTTGAACATGCTGATAGCTTCCTGCTCCTGCACTTTGAGACTTGGCCATGCCTCTATACATGCTTTTACATCAATGTGTTCAACATCAGTTTTGAGTAACTCGCTATAGAAGAAGAGCGAGATGAGTGTGCCCAGTGCTACCTGGAAGCCGTGTGAGGGCGCTTTACCATCAGCCATTACATAATGTTGCATGTTCAACAGATGGGAGAACTGATGGTCAGCGCCGCTGGCTGGGCGACTTGACTTTGGGTAAGCTTGCATGGCAAAGCCTCCGAGTAATAGCCCTTCCATAAGCTTGGAAATTTCTTTGGGCTGGCCTTCATGGTCACCTTGTGGATTGGACAGGGCGTCGTGCAGTCCATTTTGAACGATAGAGAAAGCTATTGGGTCTATGGGCTCAACGCCAATGGCATCTGCTAAAATCCAGTCAGCTCCCGCCGGTATTTTGGCAAAGAGGTCGGCATATCCGCTTGCAGTCATGTTTGCCGGTGCCTGGGCGATGATGTCAACGTCGGCAACGATGGCAATGGGGGCTGTACATGGGAAAGTTGTCTTGCAGCCATCTTTTGTGACAGAAGCCCCAAAAGCAATATATCCGTCCATCGACGCAGCTGTAGCCACGACCATATAGCGACGGTGGTTGTGGAAAGAAGACAGCTTAGTAAGGTCATTGATGGTGCCTGAACCTACTGCTATTGGAATGGCATCGGTTTCTGCAAGCACCTTGTCAAGCATGTCGATGTACTTCCATTCTGCATGCATGTCGGGATAGTCAAGTACAATGGGCTCGCAGACTTTGATTCCTTCGTTGCGCAACATGGTGAAAACGGTTCGTCCCGCTACATTAAAAGTAGTCTTGTCAGCTATCACGATAGCCTTTTTGCCAGAGAAGAATTTTTGAAAGATGACTGCGGTTTCCTTGATGGCACCCTGTTTGAGGACGAGGGCATAGGTTTGCGTGGCCTTTTCAAGGGCTAAATCTAAGCTTTTGCTCATGATGTATATCTATTTAAGGTTTTCTTATAATGTTTGTGTAGCTGTGTCGGTGAATATTGTCAAAGTTTTGCTTTTATGAAAGGCTTTAGCGTGTCGGGCTCATAGCGGTATAGTTCAAGCCAGCCACTATATCCCTGTTTATTGGTGGGATGTAGAAAGTAAAATTCTCCGTCGCCCATGGCTTGCATGCCCATACTGCCGTAAGGAAAGTTCCATCCATAGATGCCAGAAGCAGTATCGTGCATTCCTTTCCGGCTGAGCTGCACGATACGACCGCGTTCGCCACCATGCCCTATAAGAATACCACGATGAGGCGAAACTCTATTGTCGATGGCAAAGAGTTGATAGTTAGGGAACTGTTTTTTTGTTCCCTTGTATACGGCCATGAACCATTGATCAGAGTAGGAGTCGTATTCCAGGTTCTGTACGCCATAAGTCGTGTTGCCTGTGTAGGCGAAGTAAGTGGCTACAGGCTTCTTTGGCCCCGACGTGTGCATATGGTTTAAATTGAGTGGACGAGCATATCGCATGGCTGATGGCCAAGGATACTGTAGCAGTACCTGATAATCGTTGTCTGTGCGTTGTACGTCGCCATAGATGCCCAGCGCCACCGTAAGGTATGTTCTTCCAACACGCTTACCAAACCTCGGACCGAAAGTGATGCCGTCTATTCCGCTGCATCCATAAATATGCTTATGGCTTACATCGTTGACGGTTGTCGTACCCTCATAAAGTTTTTTGACCGTTGGCAGACATATTGTGCGCATAATGCTGTCTCTAAGTCCATCCATGCCTATACGGTTTATTTTGTCCACATCAAAGACAGCAATATAAAACTGTGTAGCAGATTCTCTGTGTCCTATGCTTTTGTCGATAATGTTGCGACCTATCTCGTCGTTCTTATATTCCAGTGAGCCGTAAACTTTTCCGTCTTGTGCATTGTAGGCTATACATCCTAAGTGTCCTAAAAGTCCACTTACCGACCCTATCACATTTCCCTTCAGATCGAACTTTACAAGTTGTGTAGTGTATGAAAGATAGAAATATCGGTGTGCCTTGTCCATGGCAAGACCTTGAATATGGAATTTTCTACATACCGCAACAGGTATGCTGTCTGGCAGAAGGCTTCTTTTTTCTTCGGCCATGACAGGGGCGGAAAACAGTGGCAGGACAGCAGATAAGATACAGATAAAAGGATAAAGTATGGCAAAGCTCTTTTTTTTCTTCATACTGGTTTTAGATTTTATGGTGTTTTGAATAAATTGTTGTTGAGCATCTTTTTAATAAAGAACGTGGAGCAAAGCACTACACACAAAAAGAAACATGTTTTTCACTACTGTCCAAAGA
>LAHS01003183.1_pt1 | contig 19042 bp, 19 predicted proteins | sample 329651 | NCBI WGS metagenome assembly LAHS01 (sample SAMN03275699, study PRJNA271635) | activated sludge metagenome | isolation source: sample C-1 Sludge from hydrolytic chamber (first chamber) of Anaerobic... | reverse complement strand
ATATCCGTTATGCCGTACTTTAGCATAGCGATACGCTCTAAGCCAAGTCCGAAAGCAAAACCGCTGTAAATACTGCTGTCGATGCCCGAATTATCCAAAACCCAAGGATTGACAATTCCTGCCCCTAAAATTTCGAGCCAACCGGTGCCCTTGCAGATTTTACATCCTTTTCCTCCGCAAATTGCGCAGCTTACGTCAACTTCAACGCTGGGTTCGGTAAAAGGAAAATATGAAGGACGGAATCTAATTTTTGTGTTTTCGTTGAAAACTCCTTTCATAAATTCCGAAAGAACGCCTTGAAGGTCGCACAGAGTAATGTGTTTATCCACAACAAGTCCTTCTATTTGATGAAACATCGGGCTGTGTGAAGCATCGTCGTCGCTTCTATATACTTTTCCCGGGCAAATAAGACGAATAGGAGGCTTTTGATTCTCCATAATTCTTGCCTGCATGGCAGAAGTTTGCGTACGCAAAAGAATGGACGGTGTTATATAAAAAGTATCCTGCATATCTCTTGCAGGGTGATCGCCGGGAACGTTTAAGGCTTGAAAATTGTAATAATCCGTTTCGATTTCCGGCCCTTCTTCTGAAACAAAACCTAAGCCGTAAAGGATCTCGCAAATCTCGTTTTTAACTAAAGTTAAAGGATGCAAAGAACCGGCTTCGACATAGTTTTTTTCAAGAGTAACGTCAAGTTCTTCTTCTTTAAGCTTTAAAATCTTTTCTTCTTTTTTTAAAGCGTCGAATTTTTCTTCTACTTTGTTTTCAATTTCTACTCTAACGTCGTTAAGAAGCTTTCCCAGAGCAGGTTTTTCTTCGGGCGAAGCGTCTTTAAGACCTTTTAATAAAGCGGTAAGTTCTCCGTTTTTGCCCAAAAATTTGACTTTTACGTCAAACAAAACGGAAGTTGAATCCGCTTTGTCAATTAACGTAACTGCATCGCGGAGCAACTGATTAATTTTTTCTTGCATTGCTGACTCCTGTATGTAAAATTAATTTTTTCTGTTTACGACAAATGATAAAATCAATAGGAATGCCGAAGATCCCGCTAAGGCGTATGTAAGATAACCGGTTAATAAACCTACCCTTGCGCCGATTAATATTAAGCTTGCTATCATCGCGCCCGAGCCGATAAGGCACATAAGAGCGCAGAAAACAAATCCGGATTTTTTACCGAAAACCGCAAATAAACTTTGCAACAGTAATATAACGGAAAATAACGCGCATATAAGAACACCGGCAGGGAAAAGCAAAATTTCGATTTTTTCAATTATGCTACCCGAACTGAAAACGGTTTGAACGGCATTGAAAAAGTTGGATTCGAAACTTAATCCAAATAATTTGGTAAACATAAACACGCTGTCTACCGCACCTATTTTTCCGCCGGATACGTTAATAAATGCATAAGGCAAAATATTTAAATAATCCAGAACGATACATGCAACTATAAGAGCAGAGAAAATAAAACTTAATAAAGCGATAAACTTACGAACGGGCTTTTTTTCGGAAAAAGGCTTTGCGCTTGAATAATTATCAGCACCGTATCCATAATCGTATGCGGGTTCTTGAGCGCCGTAGTAAGGGTCCTGATAATACTGTCCCCCATAAGGATCGTACGGTTGAGGAGGATATTGCTGATCATACGGATTATACGGAGGATAATTATTTACCTCATTATTTTTTGATTTTTTATTTTTTTTAGATTTCCCTGCAGGTTCGCTCATATATGGGTCGGCATAATATCCGGGGGCTTGAGCGTACGGATCGTAAGGAGCGCGATTTCTAAACTGAGTCAAATCTCCGCAACCGTATAAGCCTTGATAATTTGTGGTTTCATTTTTTTTGGTCATGGTACACCTCGCAAAAATTCTTCAAATAGATTATAGCACAAGGTTTACCCTTGTACAATATAAATAATTATATAACCAAAAAAATTTAAATTTAGTAATTAGGCACTAAATCGAGCATATTTCCCCAATCTAAAGAATTTATATAAACTTCGGGTACTTTACCGGCAATTAAATTTTCCGCAAGTAAAATTTCTACGTTAACTTCTTCCGAAATGGTTTTATATGGCAACATAATTCTTACGTTTACCGTTGATTTTATAAATATTTTATGTACTGTTTGGTTAATTCCGGCAGAAGTAAAATTGGAAATAAATTCATTTTGGGGCGAACCGATCAGGTCAATATAAAAGGTTATGGATTTTCCTTTTCCCATAAAAAAAACGTTTCCGATAAATGTTCCGTAAGGAATTTCTATTTTTTGATTTCGTTTTTCTTCCAGTTCTTCCTGAACACGTTTTACAAGGTAATAGTTAATTTCGTTAGCTTTTTTCGGAAGCGCGGAGACCATAACCACGTTACCTTGATAATCTTTATCGATTTTTACCATTTCTTCATAGTTTACGCCCTCTAAAAAAATCGTATAGAGTGCTTCGCTGATAATGTCCGCTACGTTGTTTCTGGCTTCCGCTCTTGCAGTATCGTAAGCAATAGGCGCAATTACGTAAAAATAATATAAACAACACGAAACAACCGTCAAAATGCAAACGATAAAATAAAAAAATTTTTTAATTTTTTTGGATTTTTTTTGCGCCACATTAAACTATATGCGGCAAAAAATTTAAAAAACCAAAGAATTATAATAATTCTTCATATAAACTGCGTCTTCCGCTTGAGTACCGCTGCTTTCGCAAATGATAAAAGGCTCCAAACCGTACTCTATAATTACAGGCGCCAAATCTTCAAAATTAGGTCCGAATAAATCATCCCTAAAAGTCAAATGGCGGATTTCACCCTTTTGTCCATATTGGATTTTGCTGAAATGAACGTGCATAAACTTAACTTTTTCGGGTGGTAAAACGGAAAGCATTTTTTCGATAATTACTTTGTAATCGGTAGAAGATTTTAAAATCCCTTGCTCCCTTGCGTTAATATGACCGAAATCGATACAGGGATAAAAAAAAGGCGCGAGCGTACAAAAATTAACGATTTCGTCAACCGTTCCGATTTGTCCGATTTTACCCATAGTTTCCAAACATATTTTTAAACCGGTAAATCCGGCTTCTTCTATTTTTCCCGCTAAGGTATACAATCTGCTTTTTGTAAGAGCAACGGCGGCTTCCCTTGTTTCAGCTCCCTGAGCCGCTACGTGAACGACAAGTCTTTCTCCCGAAAGTTCAATAAGCTTTTTTGCCGAGGATAAAACGTATTGATAAGATTTTTCGGCAAGGAGCGGATCGGGATTTGCAAAATTAATATAATACGGAGCATGAGCGGACATTTCTATACCGTTTCTTAAAAATTCGTCTCCGATTTTTTTTGCGGTTCCCGCGTTGATTCTTATTCCGTTTCCAAAAGAGTATTCAAAAGCGTCAATCCCTCTGTTTTTGCACCAAACAGCAGCATCAAAGGTTTCGTTAAAGCCTTCCTCAATAAAACTTACCGAATTTCCTGCCACTCCGAATTTAATCATAATAACGTCCTTGCGGTATCAATATTGCGTTTAATTTCCTCTATAAGCGATTCTTTAGAGGAAAACGCAATAATATCCCTGATTTTTTTTACAAAAAAAACTGTGATTTCCTCGCTATAAAGGTCTCCGTCGAAATCAATTAAAAAGCTTTCGAGATTAACGTCGAATTCGTTAAAAGTGGGGCGCACACCTACGTTTGTAACAGCCTTATATGTAAGGCCCTTCGCTTTTACATAGGTAGCATAAACTCCGTTTTTGAGTGAATATTTTTCGCTGTCGCTAATTATATTTGCGGTTCTGATCCCAAGCGTTCTGCCTCTTGCTCTTCCGTGAACAACAACACCTTTAACTCGGTAATAATCGCCAAGCATTTCGTTTGCGTCTATTAGATTTCCCTCAATAATTTTTGTTGAAATCAAACTTGTAGATATCTTAACTCCGTTAATTTCAAGTAAGTCGAGGATTTTTACCGTAATATTTCTCGCTTCAAAAAATTTTTTAACATCGTTTGCGTTGAATTCTGCGCCATGCCCGCATCTAAAATCGGTACCGCATACAACTTCTGCTATCTCGTAGTCCTTTAAAATTCCTTGTAAAAATTTCTCTCCGCTTAAATTTAGAAAATCGGTTGTAGGTGTAACACTGATAATTTTTTCAATTCCCAAACCGTTTAATATTTCTGTTCGTTCCGAAAGCGTGTATACGCTTTTACCGCTGTTAAATAGAACCTTTGACGGGTTTAATGAGAAAGTAAAAACCGCAGGAATAGCACCTAACGATTTTGCATCCTGCTTTACGGTATCTATTATCATACGGTGACCAAGATGCACGCTGTCAAAATAACCTAAAGCCAATACTATTTTCTCCATTAACCCAGCCTCGTAATTATGTTTAATCCGTTATCGTATTTAGCAAGACCGATAAGCTCATTACCAATAAGTAAAGCGAAAGTATCCATAGGCGGATTGTTTAACTCGATCTTTATTCCGTTTAGGGCTTTTTTACTTAAACTTTCGTCAAGAGCATAACGCTCAAGCGGTAAATAATCCAAAATCGGCTTTATAAATGTTGTTACATCTCCGCTTAAAACACAGTTTAAGTGGGAAGCTTCGCTTAAGACAAAATTTCCCGCTCTTGTGCGAATTAATGCGCTCATATACCCTACCGTATCCATTTTGATTGCTAAATCCCTTGCTATAGCACGGATATAAGTTCCGCTTGAGCAACAGATTTTTGCGCTCATTACGTTTTCTTTAAGTTTACTTAAATCGGATACGGAATAAATTTCAACTTCCTTCGGTTCAAGATTAACTTCCGTTCCCTCTCTGGCTAAATCGTAGGCTTTTCTTCCGTTTATTGATTTTGCACAGTAAATTGGCGGAATTTGTAAATATTTTCCCACTAAAGAATTTATTGCATTTGAAAATTCCTCAAAAGTGGATATTTTGTCGTTGCTTGAAGTAAATTTTCCGCAAGCGTCAAAAGTATCCGTCGTATGCCCAAAGGTAAACTCGGCGATATATTCCTTATCTTTTTTTAAATAAAAATCAAATAGTCTGGTTGCTTTTCCTATACTGATAGGTAATACTCCGGTAGCATTTGGATCCAATGTTCCTAAATGCCCTACTTTTACCTTATAGCCCTTTTTTTTAAGCGCACCCCTTATCATTACGACAACGTCGTTTGATGTAAAGGAAACAGGCTTGTTTACGATAATAAAACCGTTCATTTTTTTTCGATAATCTCAACCGCAACAGAAACAAGTTGTCTGACTGCTTCTTCGGCGTAATCGTTTATTTTGCATCCTGCTGCGCCGCGGTGTCCGCCTCCTCCGAAGGCTTCCGCACATTCAGCGGAATTATAACCGTCTTTTGAGCGGATAGAAACCTTGAAAACTTTATTTTTCACTTCCGAAACTACAAAAGCAAAAAGCACGCCTTTTAAATCTATTATACGGTTAATAATACCTTCCGTATTTAGTGATGTGGTATTAGTCTTTTCGTAATCTCCGTTAAAGATAGTAATAACCGCTACTTGGTTGTTATGATAAAAAACCGTCCTCGGCACGACCAAATTAGTTAGATTAAATTCCTCTATGGTTCTTTGTTTTAACTGTATTCTGCTAAGTTTCGGCGCATCGAATCCGTAAGAAAAAAGCTCGGATGCGGCAATAAAAGTTTCTTTGGAAACGTTATCGTAAATAAATCCGCCGCTATCGGTTAAAATGCCGGCAAAAATCAAGCTCGCTATTTCGGAATCAATATAATTTATATTATAAGCCTTAAGTACACGGTAAACAATTTCAGCAGACGCGCAAGCTTTAGAATCTATTAATTTATAAGGAGAAGTCTTGCCTTTATATTCATGATGATCGATAAAAAGCTGTGTTTTAGATTTTAAAAACAGGGTTTGGGTTGTACCCATACGGCTGACTTCATTCAAATCAACGGCTAGAGATGTATCATAGCTATCCGAATTTTTTACATTGAAAATTTCTGAAAACCTAGGAAGGTACGTCAATCTGTCATTTACGTCATCCTGCGAAAAAATATCTGCAATTTTGCCGTCCTTTCTCAAAAACAAAGCAAGAGAAAGCGCACTTGAAACAGCATCGCAATCGGGATTTGTATGGATAAATATAGCAATCTTCTTACTGTTTTTTAACGCTTCAATAAGTTTATTCATCTTTTTCTTCTTTATCTTCGGGAGTAATATTTAAACTGTTTATAAGCTTGTTTATATGCTCCGCTTTCTCGTAAACGTCCTCGGCTTTAAATATAAAATTGGGAATAGCCCTAATTTTCATTCTTCTAAAAAGCTCTTTCTTTAAAAAACCGCTGGATTTATTGAGCACGCCTTCCATAATTTTTCTTTCTTCGCCTGAGCAAATCGCGCTGAAATGAACGGTAGCGTATTTTAAGTCTTTTGTCGTATTTATACGCAAAATAGTAACATAAGTGCTTATTCTGGGATCGTTAAGCTCATGGTTAATAAGTTCACCAAGCTCTTTTTCAAGTTCGGAGTTTACTCGTTCGATTTTTGGCATTTATTTAATTTCCTCCATAATGAAAGCGTCGATAACGTCGCCTTCCTTTATATCGTTGTAATCAGCGATGCCAATGCCGCATTCATAGCCTGCCGCTACTTCCTTTGCGTCATCTTTTAAGCGTTTAAGTGAGCTTACGTTGCCTTCGTGAATTACTGTATTGTCTCTAAGCAACCTAAGTTTTGCGTTTCTAGTAATCTTACCGCTCTTAACCATACAGCCTGCGATAGTGCCGACACCCGTAATTCTGAAGGTTTGTCTGACTTCTGCGCTGCCCAAGACAACTTCCTTATACTTTCTGTCAAGCATGCCTTTGATAGCTTTTTCCACATCGTCTATTGCGTCGTAAATTACCCTATAGAAATACAGCTTGACTTCTTTATTTTCCGCAACTGTTTTAGCCTTAGAATCGGGACGTACGTTAAAGCCGATAATAATAGCGTTTGAAGTGCCTGCAAGCATAACGTCCGATTCGTTAATCGCGCCTACGCCGGAGTGTATAACCTTAACGTCTACTTCTTCGTTGCTTAATTTTTCAAGGGAAAGCTTTAGCGCCTCAATGGAGCCTTGAACATCTGCTTTTAATATTATGTTCAATTTTTTGGTTTGTCCGTCTTCATCGCCGAATAAACTTTCGAGTGAAGCTCTGACAGGAGCTGCCATTTCAACTTTTTCTTTATCTTTTCTGCCTTCGACTACTTGTTTCATTAGTTTTTCGTCTTGAAGAGCAAATATCGGATCGCCTGCGTTAGGTACGTCCTGAAGTCCCAAAATAGATACGGGAGTAGAAGGACCTGCCGAAGTAATGGCTCTTCCCTTATCGTCGAGCATAGCTCTGATTTTTCCGATAGTTGTACCTGCAACAACAAAATCGTGGATATGAAGCGTTCCGTTTTGAACAAGAACGGTTGCCATAGGTCCCTTGCCCTTGTCAAGCTTGGATTCTACAATAACTCCCTTTGCGTAACGTTTGGGGTTAGCCTTAAGCTCCTTGAGTTCGGCTGTCAATAATATATTTTCGAGTAATTTATCGACGTTCATGCCGGTAAGCGCGGAAATAGGAATAACGGGAGTTTCGCCGCCCCAGGCTTCGGGTAAAAGTTCGTGCTCGACAAGCTGTTGCATAACTCTGTCTGCGGAAGCTCCGGGTTTATCCATTTTATTAACTGCTACTATTATCGAAACGCCTGCGGCTTTTGCGTGATTAATCGCTTCGGTAGTTTGAGGCATAATGCCGTCTTCTGCCGCGATAACAATAACCGCGATATCGGTAAGATTAGCGCCTCTTGCGCGCATTGCGGTAAAAGCTTCGTGACCGGGAGTATCTATAAAAGTAATAGCGTTACCGTTTAAATTTATCATATATGCGCCGATATGCTGTGTTATACCGCCCGCTTCGGATGATGCTACGTTAGCTTTACGGATATAATCCAGTAGTGAAGTCTTGCCGTGATCGACGTGTCCCATAATGGTTACGATAGGAGGTCTTGTAACGGAGCATTCGTCGTTTTCGTTATCCTCTATATGCAATTCGTTAAGCATATCCTCAGAAGTTTTTTCAAGTTGCAATTCAAGTGTAACGCCAAGAACGCTGGAAATAAGTTCCGCTTCATCAAATGTAATCTTATCGTTAATGGTTTTCGGTGTTCCCAGTTCGAAAAGCTTTTGAATGATTTCCGCACAAGTTTTGCCGATTTTCTCGCTAAGTGTCTTGATTTGAACGGTTTCGGTAGTCAAAATAGCTTTGTCTATAACGATACGCTGAGGCATATCCATAGCCTTTTTACTTCCGTGGCGAAGTTTAATCTTTACAATTTCGGTGCCGTCTACTTCGTAGACAGGGCGCATTCCGATTTCTTCATAACCGCGCTTCGCTCTCGCTTTTTTACTAAGCGCAACTTTATCTTCAACACCGGTAGCTGCTTTTTTTACAGGTTCCTTTTTCTTTATGTTGCTTTGCTTAGAAAAATCGGGAGGTGCAACAACAGCAGCATTCGTTTTATTAATATAAGGAGGTCTGCTTCCGTCTCTTTGAGCAGGATTATAAGGAGGTCTTGTTCCGTCTCTTTGAGCGGGATTATAAGGAGGTCTGGTTCCGTCCCTTTGAGCGGGATTATAGGGAGATCTATCAGATTGTTCTCTTTTTGTGAAGCTGTCTCTCATTTGAATATTAGAATTAGATGGTTGAGTTTTTTCTTCCTTTTCGGGAGATACCTGCTCTTCAACCTTTTCTATTACTGTTTCTTGTTCAACAATAATTTCCTTTACAGCCTCGGGTTCAACCGCAGGTTCAATCGTAGTTTCAACCACGGATTCAACCGTTATAACAGTTTCTTCAACCTTTTCAATCTCTTCCTTAGGAGACTCAACCTCAGACGTCGTTTCGACATTCTTTTTTAGGTTCTCCTGTTTTTGCTTTTGCAATTGCAAAAGCTCTTCCTTTTGAGCTAAAGCCTCACGTTTGGATTTTACAAGCTCCAAAATACCGTCTAAAGTCTGTTGAATCTCTTTAATATCGGATATCATGGATGCGCTTTTAATTTCAAAATCGGGAATCGATTTCAAATTTTCGTTAGCTTCATTCTTTTTAGGTTCGGTCATTCAAGTTCTCCTTATAAAAATTGCTTATCGCATTTGCAAGGGATAAATCGCATATACCGATTACTTTCACTCCTTGCTTCCCGGTAATACTTAAAAGGTCATCTGATAAGAAAATTTCACATCCTTTTTCTTTCAAACGTAAAAGTTTCTTCATCGTATCATTGCCGGCGGACTTGTCGTAGAGAATAACATAGGGCGGTTTTTTAACAGCCGATATTTTATCTATTCCAAGCGCGGCTTTGTTTGCCTTTATTGCAAAACCGACGTATGCGCTAAGTTTAGCCCAAGAATTTTCTGAGTTCATCAAAAATCTCCTTAGGTACATTAGTTTTGAAAGCCCTGTTCAAAAATCCTTTTTTTTCGGCTTTCTCTATACATTCTGCGCATTTGCATAAATACGCTCCGCGCCCCGATGCTCTATTCGTGTTGTCGATAAAAATCTTCCCTTCCTTATTTTTTACGATACGGATAAGGGAGGCTTTAGGCAACAGCTTTCTACAGCATACGCAAGTGCGTTCGGGCACGTATTTTTCCATTTTACTCTCCGTCCGCTATCTCCGCTCCGGCGCCCATAACGTCTTCTATTGCTTTAACGTCAATCTTCATATTGGTAAGACGAGCCGCAAGACGTGCGTTTTGTCCGTTTTTACCTATAGCAAGCGAGAGTTTGTCTTTGTTTACATAAACACGGATTGAATCGTCGGGCATACCCTCAGCATCAAAACCGACTACTCTTGCGGGAGAAAGTGCACGGGCAACGTATTCCTTAATATCGGCGCACCAAAGTATTACGTCTACCTTTTCGCCGTTAAGCTCTGCAACGATAGCGTTGACTCTGACGCCCTTGTTACCTATGCATGCGCCGATAGCGTCAATATTTTGGTCGGGAGCATAAACAGCCATTTTTGTACGGTAGCCCGCTTCACGGACGATACCCTTTATTTCGACAAGGTTGTTTCTGATTTCGGGAACTTCCAGCTCGAATAAGCGTCTCACAAAGCCTGCGGAGCTTCTGGATACGTCAACCTGAGTACCGCGGTTGGTTGTACGGACTCTCTTTATATAGACCTTTATTTTATCGTTTACGCGATACGTCTCTCCGAAAACTTGGTCTTTAGCAGACATTACTCCTTCAAGCTGACTGCCGACTATTTCGACAAAGACGTTAGTGCCTTCGACTCTTCTTATTACGGCTGTCATAAGTTCGCCCTGCTTATCGCTCATTTCGGATAAGACCTGCTCTTTTCTTGCATCGTTAATACGTTGCATAATAACTTGCTTTGCAGTTTGAGCGGCAATTCTCGAGAAAGTTTTTTGAATTTCGGGATTGATCTCTTTCTTTTGGCGGCCTCTTCCTCCCGTCTTTTTTGCGGGCTTTTCTTCAAAAAGAAGATATGTTATATCTTCGCTTAAAAGATCGCCGATTTTTGCGTTGGGATTAATGTCTTGAGCTTCTTCAAGTGTTAATTGATAATCTTCTTCAGGGATCTCAGCGTCCACAACTTCAAAATATGCAAAAACCGTGATTGAAGATTCCTCTTCGTTAAGTCTTACGACTACTTTGCGGCTTTCGCCGAATTCCTTTTTGAAAGCGGAAGCGAGTCCCGCTTCGAGAGATTGAATAAGCAGACCTTTGTCAAGCTTTTTTTCCTTTTCAAGCAAATTCAATGCTTCGAAAAACTCTCTGTTTACCATTTTTGTCCTCCTAAAATTTTAAGTTTTGACGCACGACAGAGATTGCTTTTCTATCTATTACCATCGTACCATCAATTTTTTGTATAGTTACGTTTTTATCGTCGGCGGAAATAAGCGTGCCAACGTGTTTTTTGGATTTTTCTATCGGAGCGTAAAGCAAAACTTCAACTTCTATACCGTAGTTTCTTTCAAAATCCCTCTGCGTTTTAAAATGTCTGTCAAGACCGGGAGATGATACGTTTAAAACATAGGGAAGATCGGAAGTCGGATTAAGTTCATCGAGTATGGGATCTATCGCAAGATGAACCTTTTCGCAATCCTCAAGGGTAATACCTTCTTTGTTCCAAACAGATACGGTAATATTAAGTTGTTCGTAAAGGGTTGCGTCTTCAACGTCGACAAGTTCATAACCTAAGGAAGTCACTACAGGTTCTACTGCCGCTTTAATGCTATCCGTTAATTTCTTTGACATTTTCACCTCTAAAAAAATTGAGAGTGGCGAACCACTCTCAATCAGTTGTTACTAATTAAGTTATATACATATTAACATTAAATAATTATAATTGCAATAGTTTTCATAAAGATTTTTTATCTTTTAGCTTAACAAGCTCTATAAAAAGCAAAGCGTTTGCTTTTGCGTCGTTTATAGCGCGGTGCGCGCCGATAAGCGGAATAGAAAACATTTCGCAAAGCGATTCAAGCTTGTACGCTTCCGCTCTTACATACTGACGAGATAAAAACAGCGTATCCAAACTGTCATTATTAAAATTGTAGCCCTCTATTTTTGCGTGATACCTTAAAAACGGAATATCAAAATTGTCAATATTGTGACCGACGAGTACTGCGTTTCTGGTAAATTTATAAAAATCGCCAATTACTTCTTTAAAAACAGGCGCGTCTTTTAGCATCTCGTTATCAATATGCGTTAGCGCGGTTGTGTTTTCGCTGACTTGTCTTTCGGGGTTTATTAACGTACTAAAAGTTTCGGTCATTACACCGTCTACGACTTTTATAGCGGAAATTTCAATTATTTTTTCGGTAGCCCAGTTTAAATCTGTGGTTTCGAGATCAAAAACTACAAACGTCTTATTTTTCAAAAATGGAGTAATTTCTTCTTCGATAACGTCGCCGAGTAAGGTTTTTTCCTTAACCGCTTCAATCTTTTCGGGAAAAACTCTGACATAATTTAAAGGCTCTTCCTTGAAATCTTCGGATACGTTTATACTGGAAAAATCAATGGCGCATCTTCCGAAGCGGTTAGTAACAATTTGAAATCCCTGTGTGTATTTATCGGGATTGATTCTGCCCTCAAGCACTACGCAATCGTCGTCTTTTAGCGTATTTAAGGCTGCAATTTCCTCTTCCTTTTTAGGAAAAGCGACACCGGCAATTGAACCTGTTGTATCATTTAGCATAAAGCTAAAATAAGTACTTCCGTTGCTTTTCGCCTTTCTTTCACTGAAATTTTTCAGTTTTCCGCAAATTACCGCGTTATCCTTAGGTGAGTCAATATCTATTATGTACGACGGGGGCTGATTGATTTTCCCGTATCCAAGGAGGTTTGTTACGTCAAGCACTTTTGCAAGTCTTGCTTTAGGACTTTTATATTCGATATGCTGACTTTTAAATTCGGCAACGGGAGCGGATTTTGTGCGTAAAAAATTAACCTTTACTTCTTGAATATAAAATCTTTCGAGATGCTCCTCAATTTTCTTTCCGATATTACTAGATATGCAAAACATATAAATATGCTCGGGAAGAGGAACGGATATCGAAATAACCGTTTCACTAATATCCACTTTTAAGTCGGAAGAAGAAAAACTGTCAACAAGTGTAATAAGTCTTTCCTTTAAAAAATCGAATAGCGTACGCAAAACGTTTTTTTCGGTTGCTTCGGATTTTCTAAAATTAATTTCAAAAGGTAAATCGGACGGTATAAGCTCCTTGGTAATTTCGTCGAGTTTAGCTTTTAGCGCATTATTTAAATATAAATCGTATTTTTTATATTCCGCAATCAGCGTTATTTTTACGCTTTGTCCGTCGTACAGCGCGGAATTTAATTTAAATATTTTTTCTTCGGAAGATAATTTTTTATTTATTTCCGATATGTATTTGCTATCCATTAAGCCTCTCCTTAACAAGAGTCATCAGTTCATTTAAAATATCCTCGTTATTAACGGTTTTAATTATCTCTCCGTTTTTAAATAATGTGGATACTTTTTTTCCTCCTGCAATACCGAAATCCGCGCCTTTGCCTTCTCCGATACCGTTTACAACGCAACCCATAACCGCTATTTTCATAGGTACGGATATATCCGCCGTAGCTTCTTCAACCGCTTCGGCAATTTCCGCAACGTTAATTGAGGTTCTGGCGCAGGTAGGACAGGATATTACTTCCACAAAATCGTTGGTTAAATTGAGCGCTCTCAAAATCTTTTTTGCAACAATTATTTCTTCGACGGGATCCGCGCTTAACGATACCCTAATCGTATCGCCGATTCCGGAAAGCAGCAAAGCTCCGATACCAGCAACGGATTTATAAATTCCCAAATTTTTTGTTCCCGCTTCGCTAATGCCTATATGCAAGGGATATTCCGTCCTTTTAGCAAGTTGCTTATATGCGTTTACGGTTTTGCCGACGTTAGAAGATTTTACCGATAGAACAAGGTTATTATATCCCATATCTTCTACGAGCTTAACGTATTCAACCGCAGTATCGGCAAGCTCCATCGAAGTAATTTCCTTGCCTTCGGTAAACGATCCCGAATTAAAGCCCAGTCTGATCGGAACATTGTATTCTTTTGCTGCGGTAACTATCTGAAAAATATCCTTGGTTTGAGGCATATTCGTAGGATTAATACGGATTTTTGCGGCGCCGTTTTCAATTGCTGATACCGCAAGCTTAGAATTAAAATGAATATCTCCGATTATCGGCACAGGAGAATTTTTTGTAATCTCCCCTAAAGCCTTAGCGGACGAAGGACTTGGAACGCTGACTCTTACAAGATCCGCGCCTGCTTTATATAAGCTTTCGATTTGCTTTAGGGTTGCGGGAATATCCGTCGTTTGTGTATTGGTCATTGACTGAAGGGCAAGCTTATTTGCTCCGCCTATATATACGTCGCCGATTTTTATTTCTTTTGTCATAGCAAACTCCTATTTTATCAACTGTAAAATATCAAGTAATATCGTAAAGCTGAAAAGCACAATTAAGCCTACTGCGTGAATAACGCTTTCCACTTTTCTGTTTATAGGTTTTTTTCTGATCCACTCAATTATGGTAAATACCATTTTTGAGCCGTCCAAAGCAGGCAGCGGCAAAAGATTCATAACTGCAAGGTTTGCGGAAAGAATACTTACCGAATATATAAGCAGATGCAAGCCGCTTCTTCCTGCTTGAGAAATCGCGGTAACCGCGGTAATCGGACCGCCTGCCGCATCAAGTCCGATAACGCCTGTAATAAGCCCGCCCAAAGTCTGCAATATTTTTAAAACTACAAAGAAACAGAAAGAAAAACTCCTGCCAAGTGCGGTAAAAAATCCAAGCTTTTGAACCTTGCTGTTTATGGTAAAGCCAAAACCGAATTTTTCTTCGGTAACAAGCTTTCCTTCGTCATCGGTATAAGAATAAGTGTAATCGCTTCTGGTTGCTGTAACGGTCATAATCTTTCCGTCACGCATAATTTTAAATTTTGCTGTGTCTTTTGCCTGCGAAATCCTTGCGGTAAAATCTTCCGCCAAAAGGACGTTGACTTGCTTGCCGTCAACGGCCAAAAATACGTCGCCCTCTTTAAGCGCGCCGCTATTAGCAATACTCGAACCCTCGTGAACAGTATCTATCACAGGCAAAACTTGTCCGTATGCGCTGAAAAATATAGTAATAAGGATAATAGCTGATATAAAGTTAAAAAATGCGCCCGAAAACAGAACGATAAGCCGTTTCCAAGGCTCCTGCTTATTAAAAGAACGCTCGTCATCGGTATCTTCGTCTTCTCCCTCAAAAGAGCAAAAACCGCCTAAAGGAACCGGTCTTATGCTAAACTTAGTTTCTGATTTTTTTGGTTGAATTTTGATTAGGGCAGGTCCAAAGCCTATTGCGAACTCGTTAATTTTAAATTTAAGTATTTTGCCAGCAATAAAGTGACCTAACTCGTGGACTACAATCATAAACATTAAGCAAAGTAAAGCAAGAAGGATGTACCCTATGCTTTTCATTACGCCTAAAAAAGTTGCTCCGATAAAAATATTCATTTTTTCTCCAATATCATACGTTTAGTATATTCCTTAACCTTGTGCTCAATGTCCTTAATCGAATCGATATCGGATAAAACATCTGCATTAAAGAATTTATCCAAAGCCTTGCGTATATATACTGAAAAATCAGTAAAGGCTATATTATCATATAAGTATTCATTAACCAAAATATCATTAGAGAAGGTATAAACTGCGGCTGCGTTACCCTTCTGTTTTTTTACGTCCAATGCGATTTCATAGCAGGGAAAACGCATGAAATCCACCGATGAAAAGGTAAGATTTTTTATTTCTTCAAGCTTAAGCCGTCTTAAGCTGTGAAAAGATTTACGCTCTCCTTCAAAAATCGCAAGCGAAATAGGAATACGCATATCGGGATTTGAAAGCCCTGCAAGCACTGCGCCGTCATTAAATTCCACCAAAGCGTGAACAATGCTTTCTTTGTGCATAACGGCGGATACGTTTTCGATACCGAAAAGATTTTCTGCTTCGATAATCTCCAAGCCCTTATTTACCATAGTAGCACAATCTATAGTGATTTTATCCCCCATTTTCCAGTTTGGATGAATAAGCGCATCTTTTGCTTTAGCGTTTTTGAGATCGCATAAAGGAACGTCGCGAAACGCGCCGCCGGAAGCGGTTAAAATCAAAGCGGATACTTCACTGTACGCGCCGCCCGAAAGACACTGCCAAAGCGTGGAATGTTCGCTGTCGATAGGAAACAAAGAACCGCCGTTACTAAGCGCTTTTTTAATTAACGCTCCGCCGACAACTATACTTTCTTTATTTGCGGTTGCAACCGTTTTAGAAAGTTCAAGCGCGCTTATTGTGGGAAGAAGACCGCTTATCCCCGAAAGCGCATTTACGATAATATCGCAGTCGGCAAGCAAGCTTTTTTCAGAAAGATATTTTTCGCCTAAAAAAACTGCGGTATTTTGATTATCGGGAAGTTTTGCTTCGCTGTTTGAAATGATGGCAAACTTCGGCGAAAATTCCTTAATTTGAGAATTTAGTTTTTCAATACTTGTATTACAAGCTAAAAGTACCACCTCGAAATAATCGAGGTGGTTTCTTATAATTTCCAGAGTTTGCAGTCCGATTGAGCCGGTACTGCCAAGTATTCCTATCCTGCGTTTCATAGAAGCGGATAAAAAATATACATAAAAATAGACAGAGGAACCATCGTGAACATTAAGGAGTCAAGCCTGTCCATAACACCGCCGTGACCTGCTATAATTGTACCGTAGTCTTTAATTTTCAGTTCGCGCTTGATTTTGCTTGCCGCAAGATCGCCGATTTCGGCAAAGAAAGCGCACAAAAATCCCAAAACGCAATAAATAAGGTAAGGATTAATAGGATAACCGAGTATCGAAACAGCAGTTGTGAATTTAAAGGGAGTGTTTGCGGGGAAGAGGGCAACCTCAAAAATAGCGTATATAATCAAGCCGCCCAAAGCGCCTCCGATAAGACCTCCGATACAACCCGAATATGTTTTTTTCGGACTGATTTTGGGGAAAATTTTAGGTCCTTTTATTATCGAGCCTGTAAAATACGCTAAAGTATCCGACATCAATCCGGAAGCAATAGCAAGCAGCATAGGAATAACGCCGTATTGATGATTGAGCAAGGTGTACATCAAAGTAAGCGCAAGCGGATACGTCATTATAAAAGCTGTCATTATAAAATCGTTTAATGAATGCTTTGTGCGGAAAATAAAAAATACGAAGGCAATTAGAAGCGAAACTAAAATGCAGTACAAAACGCCAACGTAAGACGCTTTAAAGCCAAAAATCGTAACCGGATAAATAGCAAGAGCACATAAAATTATAGGAATGGCAATAGGCAAATAGCCTGCTTTTCTTGTAACGTTATACATTTCGTACGTTCCAATCCACGCAAAAACAACAATCAGTAAATCAATGGGAAGAAAACGCGTATAGCCAACTCCAAGCGAGGTAAGATATAAAAACAAAAAAATCATACCTACAAGAGGCACGCCGACCAAAGTTCTTTTAATCATACATTATACGGTAAGTATTTCCTTTTCCTTTTCTCCTAATAATTTGTCGATGAGATCTATATTTTTGGACAGTTCTTTATCTACTTCTTTTTCATAAATAGTAAAATCGTCTTCGGTAATAACGCTGTCTTTCTTGTATTTTTTAAGAAAATCCATAGCGTCTCTTCTTATGTTTCTTAATGCGACTTTCGAATTTTCCGCTTGATTTTTAATATCCTTGCAAAGAGCTTTTCTTCTTTCTTCGGTAAGTTCGGGAAAAACCATACGTAAAACTTTGCCGTCGTTATTTGGCATTATACCTACGTTTGCGGCAATTATCGCGCGCTCCACAGTTTTTAGCGCGCTTGCGTCCCAAACGGATATAACCAAAAGTCTTGCTTCGGGAATCGTAATATTGCCTAGCTGTTTAATCGGTGTGGGAGTACCGTAATAATCCACGACTATTTTATCCAAAATATGCGGATTAGCACGTCCTGCGCGAATTGAAATCAATTCGTTTTTATAGCTTTCTACAGTTTTACCGAGTCTTTCGTTAAGATCTTCAAAAACAAGATCCACTTCTAAAATTCCAGTCTCCATTTTGCACCTCAAAAATTTCTTTATGTACGTAATAATAACATAAAGAATAAACAATATCAAGTTTAAAAATTACTCAATAATAGTTCCTATTTTTTCACCTGCTGCAGCTTTGCTGATACTGTTTTTTTCGTCAAGACCGAATGCAATAATCGGAATTTTATTTTCCATACATAATGAAACAGCCGTTGTATCCATAGCTGAAAGACCGGATTTTATAAAATCCATATAAGAAATAGTATCATACTTTACAGCGCTTGGATCTTTTTTGGGATCTGCAGAATAAATGCCGTCGATATTTTTGGCAAGTAAAAGAACATCCGCTCCGATTTCCGCTGCGCGAAGAGCCGCTCCGGTATCGGTTGAAAAATAGGGATTACCCGTTCCGCATGCAAAAATAACAATTCTGCCCTTTTCGAAATGACGTAAAGCCTTTCTTAAAATGTAGGGCTCGGCAACACTGTTAATCGAAAGAGCAGTTTGGACTCTGCAGGGAATTCCTCTTTTTTCGATAGCATCCTGTAGAGCAAGCGCGTTTATTACGGTCGCAAGCATACCCATATGATCGGCGGTCGTTCTATCCATCTCAGTGCCCTGTCTGCCTCTCCAAAAGTTTCCTCCTCCGACAACGATGCCTATATCAATGCCCATTGCACGGACTTTTTCCAGTTGATTTATAACCTCGCCGATTACGTCGAAATTCAATCCGAATCCTCCGCTTCCTGCAAGCGCTTCTCCGCTGAATTTTATTAAAACTCTTTTAAATTTCGTAGTCATAAGAATCCTCCGGCTTTAAAAAAAGGGGGTACTAAGCGTACCCCTTAAAATTAATCTTTTTTGGCTTTTGCAATTTGCGCTTCGACCTCTGCTGCTAAATCGTCGCTTCTCTTTTCAAGTCCCTCACCCATTTCGTAACGGGTAAAACGTCTTACAGAAATCTTTTCGCCGATCTTTCCGACCGATTCGCTGATCATTTGTTTTACTGTCTTATCTTGATCTTTTACAAAAGATTGTTCAAGTAAGCAAACTTCTTTATAATACTTTTCAACTCTGCCGGGAACGATAAACTTTTCGATAACGGCAAGAGGCTTCGGTTTTTCTTCGTTAAGCGCTTGCGCCTTAGCGATTTCTTTTTCTTTTTCGACAACTTCAGCGGGAACTTCTTCTATGGATACGTACAAGGGCTTGGAAGCTGCAATTTGAAGCGCTAAATCGTGAGCAAGCTCTTTAAATGCATCGCTTCTTGCAACGAAGTCCGTTTCGCAGTTTACTTCGACTAAAACGCCGATTCTGCCGCCGGAGTGAATATAAGATTCGCAAATGCCTTCTGCTGCGATTCTGCTTGATTTTTTAGCGGCGGAAGCAACGCCCTT
>LAHS01003034.1_pt1 | contig 19089 bp, 18 predicted proteins | sample 329651 | NCBI WGS metagenome assembly LAHS01 (sample SAMN03275699, study PRJNA271635) | activated sludge metagenome | isolation source: sample C-1 Sludge from hydrolytic chamber (first chamber) of Anaerobic... | reverse complement strand
ATATTCTTGTTACTACGGTTAATGCACCTGTATGAAGCAGTGGTATAGGTGCCTTACGTGGTAAATATTAACATAATACAAAAGGAGTAGGTCATGGTATAGGCATGTTTGTTCATGAAATTCCGTTTATGGGACCAAAATCAGATGAAGTTTTAAAGGTAAACAATGTAATTACTATTGAACCGGGAATATACATCCCTAATTGGGGAGGAGTCAGAATAGAAGATCAAATTTTGATTATTGAAGACGGCAATGAAAGTATGACCGGCTCGAGCAGAGATTTGATAGAGTTATAAAAGAGGGCTATAGCCCTCTTCTTCTTTAGCTTAAAAAGTCTAATGCAGATTGTACGAATATTGCAATGCCTCTGTCAAAGTATTGCTCATTGATAGCAAATTTACTGTTATGATGCGGGTAGTATACACCGTTTACATCTAACGGAGTAGACAGGAATATGAATGTTCCCGGTACTTTTTCCAAATAATAAGCAAAGTCTTCTCCCCCCATAACCGGGTTGGTCATCAGCTGTACATTTTCTTCACCTAAAGCTTTTTTTGAACTTTCCAAAACCTTAGCAGTGATTTCATCATTATTTACTACAGGAGGGGCACCAAATGTATAGTTGTAATCAATAGATCCCCTGAACGCCTTTGCAACACTTTCGGCAATCTCACCGATTCTCTTTGCAATATATTCTCTTGTTTTTTGACTTACCGCTCTTGCAGTACCCTCCAAATATACCGATCCCGGGATAACATTGTATGTTGAACCTCCGTTTACAATACCTACAGTGACAACACCGGGGTCAACCGGATTCATTTCACGGCTTATTATCTCTTGAATAGCTGTGATTATATGAGCCTGCATTACTACGGGGTCATGACTATTTTGCGGATAAGCACCATGCGAACCTATACCCGTAACCGTCATAGACCATTTATCAAGACAAGCCATCAAAGAGCCCATTTTTAGATATGCAACCCCAGGGGTACCTTCACCCGCAATATTCCCCACATGGAGTCCTATTATTGCATCTACACCATCTAAGCATCCTGCTTTTACCATTGGTTCGGCTCCGGCAGATAACTCTTCGCCGGGTTGGAATAAAAAGACTACTTTCCCGGAAAACTTATCTCTCATTTGATTTAACACCTTAATTGTGCCAAGCAAAATAGCCGTATGTGCATCGTGTCCGCATCCATGCATTTTACCATTTTTAGATGCAAATGGTAAACTGGTTTCTTCAACAATAGGAAGAGCATCCATGTCAGCTCTTAATGCCAATGTTTTGCCCCCTCCTTTTTTTGTTCCTTCAATTGTAGCTACTATTGCATGTTCTAATCCTACACCCTTTTTATATGATACTCCCATATTATCAAGCTGTTTGCAGACATATTCACTTGTTTTAGGAAGATCATTTCCAATTTCCGGGATTTGATGCAAATCCCTTCTCCATGTAATTACATTATCCATTACACTACTTATTATTTCTTTCATAGATACAACCTCCAATTTATTGATTTTATTTTGAACTTTTCTTGCCATCTGTCATGAAACCAAAAGCAACCGTTCCGAATACTGCAACAGGTATCATTACATAAGTTGGCAATACTTTAATAACCAACAGCATTATGGCAACTAATATCAGTGCAAAAGCGCCATAGGAAAACTTCTTTGATGCATATAATGAGAATATTGCACCGAATATGGCCGGTGATACATATGTAAATGCTTCAACAATAATTGGCGGAAATGCGTTCATAAGCGCTGCGCCGCCAACTGCCGCAATAGTTACAACTATCATATTTGTAATGATGGAGCCTACTATACCTATTGTTGACACTAATTCTGCTTTTTTTGTTCCAGGAGTAACGCCTACTGCTTCCTGAGCGATGGCTGAGCAAGGAACACGCATGTTACCAATATTACCGGCTAAGAATGACATATAAGTTCCGGGCAAGCCAAGGATGGGGAAATATGATATAGGCTCAACTATGGCGTAAACTCCGTAGATTGAAGCTATTAACACCCATCCGGATAATATATTTTCTACTCCGGGGAACACATCAAAGTATAATAATACTACAAGTGAAGGCACAAAGCTAAAAAATATAGCTAATAAGTTTGTAATCCTGCCGTATTTGATTATCGGTTTTGTAAAACTTTGCTCATATGATAATTTTTGATTTTCCATTTTTTCCTCCCACTAAACTATTCTTTTGAAGATTACAGCGCAAAACATTCCGATCAACATTGCAATTCCAAGGTTGTATTCACCTAATTTAGGGATTTTCTTAGAAAGTTTCTCCAAGAAGTACATAGCAATGGCTGCACCTATGCCGGCAACTGCAAATGCTGCAGTTTTTGGATCTAATATCTTTTTCAATTCATTTCCAAACATGTAGCCAAATGCTCCGCACATAGCTGCTATCATTAGAATTTGAACCTTTTTAGGGTCCCCGCCGGAAATTTTATGCGTTATACCTTCTACCTTGTGTGAAAATAATGCAGTAGTTAATAACCATGCAGATCCGTTAAGTGCCATTACCCAGGTTGCGTTTGCAAATTCAACTAAACCATAATCCGCACTCGTTAATTCTTTTCCCATTGCTTTTGCCGCCATATTTGCTGCTGCAAGTTCGGTTGGTGCTGCACCGATGATTGACAATCTCATCCATGCAAGAGGACCGCCTATTACCGCCATCAAACCAAGCATTACTACGAATACTCCCATTGCGGGTCCAATTGCTGATAATGCACCTACTTTAAATGCTTTATTCGCTTCCTCTTTGGTTAAATCTACCAAATGAGCAGATGCATAGGCTCTTTTTAAAAAAATAACTGCTTGAACTATAACCAATATCGTAATAGGTATTGCACTCGCCCACAACAGTGGTGAATTAGCTACATTTAAATACTCTTTCATAATGTATCCTCCGAATAATAATTTTTAATTTATACCAATTATATTTTCATTACTGTAAATAACAAAAGTTCAGCTCCGGCTATAATATCAATGTATTTAGTATCCTCATATGGGCTGTGACTTATTCCACCAATACTTGGAACAAAAATCATGGCTGTTGGAATAATTCCGTTAAGCATAGCATTGTCATGAACAGCACCGCTGTTCATTCTCATATTTGACAAATTATTAATATTAGCTTGTTCTTCAATTATATTTACTAAAGATTCATCCATATGAACTACCTTTGATGAACCAATTAATTTAACTTCAATTTCCACATCTCTTTGTAAAGCAATTTCAATACATAAACTTTCAACCTGTTTGCTGATTATATTTATGTTTTCCTGTACTACATCACGAATATCCACATTAAAAATAGTTTCAGCTGCTATAACATTGGATGCATTTGGTGAAACACTGATTTTTCCAACTGTAATTACTGCGGTTTCGTAATCCTCTGCAATCTTTGACATCTTATAAATCATTTCACTCGCAGCTAATAATGAATCTTTACGATAATTCATCGGTGTAGTACCAGCATGATTAGACACCCCCTTTAATTTCATTTGTATGGTATTCATTCCGGCAATGGCCTGTACAATACCTAAACTAAACCCTTTTTTATCCAAAACACCTCCCTGCTCCACGTGAAGTTCTATCATTGCAAGTTCATCTTTGCCATCCACAAAATTATCTTGTTCAGAATTAAAAGTAAAACCTCTTTCCTGTATATATTCATAAGCAGTCTGGTTCTTATCATTGTAAAGCTTCTTTAAATCCTCCAAAGAGAGCTTCTTAGCCATATACTTGCTGCCTATCATTGTAACTCCGAAATTAGACCCCTCTTCTTCGGCAAAAATAACTAATTCAACAGGGTGCTTAAGCTCTACATTATTTTCATGCAATACCCTAATCGCCTCTAAACTGCACAAAGTTCCTGTAAGCCCGTCGTATTTGCCGCCATTTGGCACCGTGTCTATATGAGAACCTATTAACAAACTTTTTGTACTAAGATTAGCCGGATTGTACTTTGCTCTTATATTCCCAACAGAATCAACACTGATCTGAGTGCCTAATTTTTTAAGCTCATCAATGATGTACTTTCTGACTTTCATATCCTCCAAACTATAAGAAAGTCTTGTACATCCTAATTCAGTCGCAGATTGGCTATTTACATAATTAAAATCACATGCGAGCCTATTGCCGTTTATCTTCACATTAATCCTCCCTTTTATACCAAAGTATATACAATTAACTTAAGCAATTTTTATGCCAAAAAAAAGAGTATAAGTTAGTTAATAAGATAACCAATTTGTACTCAATTCATACCCTTTTTTAAGACTTCAGCATTATTAATTATCCATAGTGATGAAAATAATCATCATTAATGATGACTATTTTCATCATTCAATAAATATTTCTGCCGCTTTTTTACTATTGTAGACTGATCAACCCCAAGTATTCTTGCCTGTTCCCTAGTGCTCTTGTATTTTTCAGCTACCGCACGTAATAACTGTTTTTCATAATTAGCAACACCTTCTTTTAACGGGACTATTTTAAAATCATTTTTCGTCACATTTTCTAAGGGCGTATGACCGTTATTTAAAACTTTGCTTACATCATTTGATGAAATTTCCGAATCATGACTGAGTATTACCAGCCTCTCAATAATATTCTTCAACTCTCTGATATTACCCGGATATCTATACAACAATAACTCTTCATATGCACTGGCTGAAATTTTTTTCTCTGTTTCATATTTTTCATTGTAAATCTTTAGAAACATATCAATTAAACCCGGGATGTCCTCTTTTCTTTCCATCAGAGATGGTATTTTTATGGGGAGGATATTGATTCTATAATACAGATCCTCTCTAAATGTACCCTCTTCGACACATTTAGCCAGTTCATTGTTTGTTGCAACTATTATCCTTGCTTTTAATTCCAACTCTTCTATTCCGCCTATCGGTCTGAATTTTTTCTCATCTAATACGGTTAAAAGCTTTACTTGCAAACCAAGGGACAATTCAGCGATTTCATCCAAAAAAAGGGTTCCCTTTCCTACTGCTTGAAATAAACCTTCCTTTCCGCAATTTAATGCTCCGGTAAATGAACCTTTTTCATATCCAAATAATTCAGATTCTAATAATTGCTCAGGTATGGCTCCACAGTTTATTGTAATAAACGGCTCCTTATTTCGTGGGCTTATCTTATGTATGTATTGGGCTGTATAGTTCTTTCCTACTCCGGTATCACCCAATAGCATGATAAGAATATCCTTGCATGCAAATGTATCTATGAGTTCATTTATCCTTACCATGTTCTCGCTTTCGGCGGCCATATAATTATTCTTTTGTGATCTAAGAAAGGCTTCATTTTTGTACCATTGGAGTTTTGATTCGGTTTCTCTCAGTTGTTCTTCCAAAGCTTTTTTTTCAGTTATGTCATATGATATGTTTATTATTTTAACCAGATTATTTTTTTCATCGAATATTGGAATGCCCGTTACTAACAATATTTTATTAGCCTTTGTTTTTTGGACAAATCTAACCTTTTGTTTCCTTCTGACTACCTCTGCAGTAGAAGATACGTCAAAAACCCCTTCCTGTTCCATCTCAAATCCCGACTTACCTAAGATTTCTTCTTCTTTAATCCCCAAAAAATCTTCACAGGATTTATAAATTTTTGTAAATACTCCATTGCCGTCTGCTATAGTTATTTGGTCAATAGCCATATCGGTGGCAATTTTTAATTCATAATATAGTTCCTTCCAATAATTATTTTCATCTTTCAGACAAATCACCCCTTCTTGCAAAGATGCAAATTTATTCTCAAGCTATTGTTTTTGATATTTTTCACTTTTATCATCTTAATTTCACGAAAAGCCGTTAATAAAACATCATATACATAATCTGTTGATATGACAGATTTGATATCAGTTAAATTTATTGAGTAGAAGATAGTATGCTTTTCTATAAGGGAAATAACAAGATATGGGTTTAGAATTCGCCTTCAAACCTCTTGAAAAATTCATAAAATATGCGCACATTTTCCAATTCTGTCCAACGTTTCACATCAACCGGATTTTCATCAAGATCATAAATCTTAGCACCATGCATTGAAAGCAGAAATGGGGAATGTGTCGATATGATAAATTGACATCCCATAAACCGCGCAGAATCTTCTATAAATTTCATTAATTCCATTTGACGTTTTGGAGAAAGACTGTTCTCGGGCTCATCCAGCAAATAAAGACCGTTTTCTCCGATTTTTTCGGTGAAATATTTGAAGGCACTTTCGCCGTTAGAATATTCCCGGACATTATCCATAAGTTCATTCCTGACAAAACGTGATTGCGTCTTGCTTCTTGAATTATTTACTCTTTTTAGATGTTCATAATCCTCTATTGACTTAATTTGATATTTTGAATATTTCAAATTTATAAATTCATCAAAAAGTTTTTCTCTTTTTTCGTCAATTCCTTCATTGATGTTACGAACATTCAGTAAATAGTCAAATACATCGTCACTGGTAATAATCCTGCTGTTTTCCGGTATACTATCTCCGGCAATTTTCATATCACACATATTAACATAATCCAAAAAGAAATTGGATTTATTGCATATGGAATCGCGTTTAATTCCTGTTTTTTCCGCTATAACATTTAATGCCGTTGATTTTCCCGAACCATTTCCGCCGTATAAAATCGTAATTGGCTCAAAGTCGATTCTTTCAAACCCTTTCCTCGATAATGTATTAAATGGATAAAATGAGTCATAGCATGTTCTTTGAATGCCCATGAAAAAATTGAACTCCATATTCTCATTTGTAAATATGAAAGATTTTAAATAAACCATACATTTTCCCTAATCATTTTAATTGTTTTTTCATAATCTAAAATAATAAAATATATTTCATTATATCATAAGTAACTTATTCATGGAATTGTTTTTAATCTGCCTGCCGTGATTTGTTGTGCTGCCAATAAACCTTCATAATAAAATTCTTCTATTTGCAATAATGCATATATGTCACCTTGAAAAAGTGTTTCATACTTAATAACCACTCTTGCTTAGCTATACGTATATATCAGTTATTATTAATATGCTGGATCATTATAAGGCAATGATTTTCATATTACACCCAAATAAAAAGCATCACAAATTATATTGTTTCAATAATTTGTGATGTTTTCTTAGTTCACCGTTTTTTTATAAAGTCTTTTCCTCAATTACTCCTATTACTGTATCCGGGTCATCCTCAAGTTTATACATATAAAGTCCTAAAAATCCAAATATTACAACAACCAAGGGCATTGTATAGTTAAATATCGCAAAAGGTACATATTCCCAAGCTGTAACTCCTAAGACACCAAACAAAAAGGCACCACATGTGTTCCAAGGAACTAATGCTGAAGTAACTGTACCTGCACCCTCTAAAGTACTTGAAAGTTGTTTTGGATGAAGACCTCTGTTTCTGTATGCTTTATGATACATCCTTCCCGGAAGGACTAAGGAAATATATTGCTCGGGCATCGTTGCATTGCATGCTATACATGTTAAAGCAGTTGTAGCAATTAAACCGCCATTGGTTTTTACACCGGACAATATCTTATCCACTATAACCTCTAATTGCTTAGTTTTTTCCATTATTCCACCAAACATCATTGCAATTATAGTTAGAGAAATTGAGTACATCATTCCACTTAATCCGCCGGCTGTCAAAAGTTCATCGATTACAGCCAAGCCTGTCTCAGAAGTGAATCCGTCATAAGCAGCTGTTAATATGGCTCCAAAATCTGAACCTTGGAATATAACCCCTTCTAATGCACCTAACAGAATACCGATTGTAATTCCGGGTATTGCCGGCATTTTAAATGCCATCGCCAAAATTACGGCTAAAGGAGGCAGTAAAAGAATCGGAGAAATGTTGAAGGTTGCTGATAATCCTTCTCTTATTGTAGTTATTGCCGTTACATCAGAGCCTGCCCCGGCATATTTAAAGCCCATAATCAAGAACACAACCAAAGATATTACATAAGCGACTACGGTTGTGGGAATCATCGCCTTAACATGTGTAAATACGTCAGTTCCTGAAACAGCAGGCGCTAAATTTGTTGTATCTGATAACGGTGACATTTTATCTCCAAAATATGCTCCTGATATTATTGCACCTGCAGCTACAGGTGCAGGTACACCTAAACCTTTAGAAATACCCATTAAAGCAATACCGATTGTACCGGCCGTTCCCCAACTTGTACCTGTTGCCAAAGAAGTTATGGAACATATGATTAATGAAGCTGCTAAAAAAACGCTTGGTTTCAAAATAGCTAATCCATAATAAATCATGCTTGGAACAACACCCGATAATAACCAAACACCAATAAGAACACCTATTATAGCCAAAATCACTACTGCCTGCAATGCCTGATATATACCATCATACATTGATTTTTCGATTTCATTCCATGTAAATCCTAACCTGAATGCAATCAGCACCGCGAATAAAGTTCCAATTAACATTGGGATATGCGGGTTTGCCTCATATTTTGCAATACCCACTGCCATAACTAAAATTAAGAATCCGAAGGAAAGCATTGCTTCCCATAAGTAAGGTTTTCTTGCAACTTTTTTCTCTTTCATTTATATACCTCCAAAAAGTTTATTAATCATCTTTTGTTACGCAATTACCGTACCAAATACGCATATATCATACAAAATTTTTTTTATCTGCATTGCCAACGTTTTCAATAAATAAAAAAACTTGAAAAAACATTTTTATCTTTTTCAAGTTCAAATAATGGCAATTTACTTCCACGTGTATGCAATTTTATGCCCAATTATTTAATATTATACTCCACTAATTTATTAAAAAGCTGTCTTCTGCTTATATCCATCATTTTTGCCGCTAAAGTTATATTGCCATTTGTTTTTTCCAGTATATATTTAATATATTTTTCTTCGGCGACCTGGCGTACTTGTTTTAATGACTTTACTTCATTTTTGCTTTCGGTACTTAAAATTTTCATATCAGGCAAATCTTCTTTTTTAATAATGCCGTCATCACTTAAAACAACTAATCTTTCGATTATATTTTTTAATTCTCTTACGTTGCCGGGAAAATCATATATCATTAAACTGTCTAAAAGACCATCTTCAATTTTGTCAATTTTTTTCTTAGTTTCCGTTTGCATTTGCTTAAGCAGAAAATTAAATAAAATTGGTATATCTTCCTTTCTTTCTCTTAATGGAGGAATTTTTATGGTTATAGTATTGATTCTGTAATAAAGGTCTTCTCTGAATTTACCGTTTTTTATTTCTTCTGATGGATTTTTGTTTGTAGCGCTTATAAGTTTAATATCTGATGCAATATTTTTATTGCTGCCCAATCTTTCAAAACTTTTATTTTCCAATACCCTTAACAGCTTTATTTGCGTATTTAATGAAAGCTCACATATTTCATCTAAAAACAAAGTACCCTTATCAGCTTCTTCAAATCTGCCGATTCTTTTTTCAAAAGCACCTGTGAAAGCTCCCTTTTCATGACCAAACAATTCAGATTCTAAAACTCCCTCAGAAAAAACCTGACAATTAACAGCTACAAAACTTTCATCGCTTCTGTCGCTTAAAAAATGAATGTATTTTGAAAGTACTTCTTTACCTGTTCCTGATTCACCTAATATCAATATATTTGATTTGCTTCGGGCTGCTTTTTGCGCTATCTTTAATATATAATTAAATTTATCGTTATCAGATTGAAGAAAATAATCAAAATGTGCTAAATTTTTCTTAATATTTTTGTTGTTATACTCAAGATTTTTTATTTTGACTAATTTTTCGATTTCCTTAAGTAACAACTCAGGATCACTACCTTTAATAAAATAGCCAAAAGCACCTAATTTCATTGCATCTACTGCGCTTTCAATTGTTCCGTAACCTGTAACTAAAATTACTTCACAACTGTACTGCTTTTCCTTAATTGCTTTTATAAGATCTGTACCGCTTATTTCTCCCATTTTTAAATCTGTAAGCACAAGATCATAGCTTTCCTCTTTTAGTAAATTTAAGCATTCTTCCCCTGATGAAGCAACATGAGTTTCATAACCATTATCTTCAAATATAATTCTGTAAACATCTCTAAATTCTACTTCATCATCTACAACTAAAATTTTAAATTCTACCATTTTCATCATCCTTTATTTTAAACTTTAATTTAAAGGTGGTACCCTCTCCTGTTTTACTTACTGTAATTACTTCACCGTCCATCCTTTGCAGTTCATTGTAAACAATGTATAAACCCAATCCTGTTCCGGTTCCATCTTTTTTTGTAGTAAAGAAAGGGTTGAAAATTTGTTCTATATAACTTTCTTCAATGCCAAAACCAGTATCTGCAAAATCAATGTATAAATATTCTGAATCCCTGTAGCAACTTATTGTTATACTGCCGCCATATGGAACTGCATCAATAGCATTAAGTAATAAATTTATTATAATATGAGAAAACGATTCCGAGCTTGTTAAAAACATAAGATTATCATCACAATTAACAGTTAAAATAATTTCTTTGTCTGTTATCGATTTCATTTCAAGTGTTACTAAATCATTTATTGACTTTCTTATATTTATATATTGAAACTCATTGCTTTTAATTCTTGAAAAATTTAATAAGTTTTCAACCATTTTCCCTGCACGCAGCACTGATGATTCAATGGCTAATAATGATTTTTCAATTAATTCATCACTGTACTTTATTTTATTTTTCAATACATAACAATAATTTCTTATAACGCCTAAAGGATTTCTTATTTCATGCGCAAATCCTGCGGCTAACTGTCCTACGGCAATCATCTTATTTTGTTGAAGCATTTGTTGCCTGCTGATTGTTTCATTCGTAATATCTTCGATTGAAAATAAGAGCTTATTCTTATTTGATTTCATGATTGTAATGTAATAAATATAGTGTTTTCCTTCATATTCAATTTCGCCGCTGTTATCATCTGATTCAAAATCAATAGAATCAAGTAAAGAAACAATGTTGTATTTTAATCCTATTATACTATCTTTATCTTTTTTAAGCCAATTTGCAAAACAATTATTAATATTAGAAATTATACCGCTTCTGTCTATTACTATTAAAAAGTCAGATATAGCATCAAATGTTGCCTGTAAATCATCCTTGCTTTTTGACAATTCCTCAGTTCGTTTTTGTACCTGCTTTTTTAAAAAGTAACCCCATGTGGAAAAACCAATAACTAAGACAAATAATAAAATTAAAATATTCATCAATAAAAACATTATTTGAGCAGATAGTTTATCTTTTTGAATAGGCGCTGAAATGCCAAACCATTTTTGTTGAATTTTTAATGCAAAGTCTGTTTTCTTTAATCTAAGTAAACCTTTATTTAAAATACTTAATAATTCGCTGTTTGATTTATTAACACCAAAACGCATATCCATTTCATATAAAGGTTCATTAATTATATTAATTTGATCTTCAACTCCTAAATCACCAATAAAATAAATAAGTACCGGTTCATCTCCCACAATTATATCTACATCATTGTTAAGTAGAAGTTTTATCGCATGCAAATAGTCAATTGTATTAACTATTTCAACATTATTAAAGTTATTCTTAATAAACTCATTGGCATAGTCGCCACCCTGAATAGCAATTCTTTTGCCGGACAAATCAGATATATTTTTTATGTTTTCTTGATTGTTAAGTGTTACAGCTATTGCCCTTAAAGTATAAATGGTTTCAGTAAAAGACAAGTATTTTTCTCTTTCTTTGCTTTTATACAATTCAATCATATCGGCTTCATTTGATACAATGCTTTTAACAGCTTCTTCCCAAACCATCGGAACAAATTCGATATCAATATTTAAATCAATTGATAATGCTGTTGAATAATCAATAATAAAACCTTTATATAGACCGGTGTTTTTGTCTTGAAAAGAAAATGGAGGTGCATTTTCATCAGATACATAATACAATGTTCGTTTTTGATTCAAATAATTTCTTTCACTTTCTGTAATACCTTGGGAGTATTTAAGATACTCAAATAAGTTCATTTTATATAAATTAATTATAAATTGATTGATTACAATTATAAATATTGTTATAAAAACAATCAATACTATTAAAATATATTCTTTTTTAAACTTTGCCATATAACACTCCCGTATAAGTACTTTTATACAAAAAAGGCTTTTTAGTCCTTAAGCTATGCGTAATTTATATATTGACATGAAAGACTTTAAACAAACCATACATTTTCCCTAATCATTATAATTTTTTCATAATCTAAAATAATAAAATATATTTCATTATATCATAAGTAACTTATTCATGGAATTGTTTTTAATCTGCCTGCCGTGATTTGTTGTGCTGCCAATAAACCTTCATAATAAAATTCTTCTATTTGCAATAATGCATATATGTCACCTTGAAAAAGTGTTTCATACTTAATAACCACTCTTGCATAGATAGAACGTCTATATCAGTTATTATTAATATGCTGGATCATTATAAGACAAGGATTTTCTTTCCCCCATAATTCCGGAATACATTCTAACGGTTTAAATCCAACTGCTGAATAAAATTTCCTTGTAGCTGCGTAATTAAGGTCAGGATGTGATTCATCAAGAGTCTTTACCTGCAAGAATTCATATCCATGTTCTTTAGTCCATATTAAAACACTGTTAAATAAAGCTCTGCCTATTCCTTGTTTATGAAAATCTGGGAGAACTCCCATAACATAAATTTCAGCGGTATATTGATTGTTTTCTTTTATTGAAATAAAACCTACTATTTTTGATTCCTTAATTGCTATAAAGAAAGGTAAGTTACTGCTTTCATTAATATATTCTATTTTAGATTCTAATATCCCAAACCATTCGGGAAGTTTATCCAAAATACTTTTCGATATTTCCTTTTTTTGCATCTTATCAAATATTTCTTTTATTTCCATCTTTTTAATCACCTTTCACAAACACTTTTATCATGTATGCATTCAGTAATAGAATTATTGCTATTAATAATGTTCAGGTTTTCAGCTTGATAATTTGTAAACAAATTAAAAAAAGCTTCTCTGGTAATTTCATAATCAACAGCACTTCGCCAATTTCCTACTTGGTCTTGCCATGTGTTTTCTCGTAAGCCAATTTTCTTTGCTCCAATTTTCGCTTCATAGACATGCTGAGCTCTTTTGTTTTCAAGCATTGTATCCAAAATGATTTTATTTACGGAAAACGTGGAATTAATATCTCCGTCCGTAAAAAGAAATTCCAATAGTATAATGATAATTTTAGTACCATATCCTTGATTTTGATAATTTAAGTCGCATATCTTCCACCCGGGATATGCCTTATCAGCTTTAATTCTATAACTCAATTCTCCTACCGGTTTACCATCTATTTCTATGATACATAGTTGGTTTAATTTATCTTTCCTATTTTTGATATTATCAATAGTGTCTTCTATTGTCTCTCCTAAACCGTTAGGGAAGCCGGCATGTTCCATAACTTTTCCATCATTCCACCACGTATTTAATTGAATAGCATCATCAATGGTTGTACTTCTGATTACAATATTATCTTTTTGAATTCTCACTATTTCCCCCTGTTTTTTATAGTTTTATGGGATTCATGAACCCCATTATTTCTAATTTTTCTTTAAACGTTCTTCTTCTTCCATCGATATATATTTTTTCTATGAGCCACTTTCCCCATTCCTTGTAATTATAAGCGAAATTCTGCAAAAGATATTCATATAATTGTTTTGCCAATATATCTCCAATAACATAATTATGTATATAGACAGGATCAATGCTTCTAAAGCTATCTGCAGCCCAGATAGACGGATTATTAATTTTAAATCCTAACTTGCTATAATGCTTGATATATAAATTTTCAGCGTTTTTAGGGTTTTCCCATAATTCAAATTCAAATAAGGAACTGATTGCACACCTTGTATATTCTAATACTTGAATATCTCTTAATTTTCCCTGTATATTTTCATCAAGTATTATTTTAGGTGCAATATATTCTATAACAACTGCCATTGCTTCATCATAGCTTGCAGGAAGAACCTTGTACAATCCTTCCTCTTTATTAAAGTAATAGGATATAGCGTGACCTAATTTAATCATTGAAATCTCCTAAATGCGCCGGTAATTTATTGCATTCATTAATACATTTTTGCTTAGATTACGGTATTCCAAACCATTCGGGATGTTCATCCAAAAACAGTTGTATATTATTCTTACACCTTATCTTGCGGGATTATTTAAAACTTTAACAACATTATACGATGGTTGTAAAATGATGTCAACGGCGGAGCCTCTGATTATTTGACCATCATTTGAAAGGTGTTATTTTCAGTAGGAACCCTTTTAATAATGTGATATCCTCACGACCTTAAGGGCGATAGTTTTGTTGCGTAGCTTGTGCGGGTGTGGTATACTTTTCGTGGATTACTCCGAATGTCGGCGGCCGGGTGTGACAAGGATGCAAGGAATTGCCGTAAAAGTCGGAAAGCTGTAAGGAAAATATCAATGAAAAATGTTATTATTATTTTTATGTGTTTTTGCCTGATGTTTTGTGTAAATGGCTGTAAAAGTAGTGTGGAAGAGCCTGACAATTTAAGCACCACTAAGTACAGTGAAGCAACAGTCAAATATTATGAGGTAACTGCAAACGGATACAAAGCAGCTTTATACGGGAAAGATGAACTTGTTGCAGAGAAGATTAAAGCTTGGGTAGATTCTTGTCCATCAGGAGAAAAGTATTATCAATACATTTATTCCGATGCGGATTCTTGGGATATGTTCATATACTATTTTCCCGCTAACGATGAATTACAATATGGCGGGTTTAATTTTTCCGTCGATGATTCAACAGTAAAAATCAATGTTACAAATGACGAGCCGGTCAATGCTGTCAAAGCAGATTACATACTTATCAGGGTGCAGGCTCCTATGAGAGGTTCTTGGCCAAATTCGTCCGAATTGTATATAAACGGTGAAAAAATCGAAATACAGAATGGCGATTTATCTAATGATATTATACCGGATACAGAAACATTGCTGCTTCAGAATCTGTCTGAAATTATCGGCACCATGCCTGAGTTTATGCAATACTGCAAGAACCCCGTATATCTATCCGAAATTAGCCGCGTCATTTTAGCTGCTTCCGGTGACCTCAACAGCGATGGAAATAACGACCTTGCCGTTGTGGTCGAGTTTGTGGAAGAAAACGAGGACAGTCCCGGATATGTGAATGGGGAGTTTGGATTCGGAGCGCGCCATATTTATATTATTCTCGGAAACACGGACGGAAGTTATGCGGTTACCAACAGAAACGAGTCACTTATCCTCGAGCATTTGATGGGCGGTGGTTTTGGCGACCCGCTTGAAGGTGTATCAATCGAAAATGGTATTCTCAGTATAAACCATTATGGGGGAAGCTCGTCCCGGTGGGGTTACACCATGCGTTTTTCATACAGTGAAGGACAGCTTGTTCTTATGGATATGACCGAGCTTTCTCATGATGCTTTCACGGTAAATATTGAAGAAACAATATGTGATTTTGCAAATCATACGGTGTCACGGTATTCATGGGGAGATTACGAAAGCAACCCCCTTTTGCTTTTCAGCGGAGAGCTTCCGGATAAAACATATTTTTTCGATGATGTAACCTTTGATGAAATTATAGATTACTGCAATATTTAAAGTTATTAGAAGGGAGTAAAAATGTTTATAAGAATTTACCTATTTTTCTTTATATATGCATTTTTAGGATGGTGTACAGAGGTTGTTTATGCGGCTCTGACTGTAGGAAAATTTGTTAACAGAGGATTTTTAAACGGACCTTTATGTCCGATTTACGGATTTGGGATAATTGCAGTTGTCAAATTTTTAATGCCGGTTAAAAATAATTTGTTTTTACTGTTTGTTGGTTCGATTTTTATAACAAGCGTACTTGAGCTTCTCACAGGATTTGTACTTGAAAAAATGTTCCATCATAAATGGTGGGATTATTCGGACAAGCCATTTAACATTGGCGGGTATATTTGTCCCCTTTTTTCATTGATGTGGGGAATTGCATGCCTTATAGTTGTTGATAAAATACATCCTATGATATCAGGGCTTGTATATATAATTCCGGATACTGCCGCAGTAGTTTTCTTGGCAATTACATCAATTGTTTTATTGGTTGATTTAGTTGCAACAGTTAATACAATTTTTAAACTCAATAAAAAATTAAAGCATATAGAAGAATTATCCGCAATGATTAAGAAATCTTCAGATGAGATTGGAGAAAATTTGGCTGCCGGTGCCATTATTTTAGCAGAAAAGAAAGAAGAAGTTGAGGATAAAATGTATCAAAAGAAAGAAATAATCGAGGAAAAAATTGATTATACTAAAAAGCTTTTAGAATCAGAAATTGCTTCAAGAAGACAAATTACAAAAGAAGTTTTGGCACGCAGTGAGCAGGCACTTGCCGAACTGAAAAAGGAAAATAAGGAACTCCTTGAATCGAGTATATTTGGACAAAAGCGTTTACTGAATGCATTTCCGGGTTTAAAGTCAACACGTTATAAAGAAGCCCTTAAAGCATTAAAGGAGCACGTGTTTAGAAAACAATAAAATTATAGGAAAAATATTATTTGCCTTTCGGAACATTCGGAACAGAATTTTAACGGTTGGATGTTGCAAATTATAGAAATTTGGAGTATATTAAGGTAAGTTAGACTATATTGTTAGGAGGATATCAAAAATGGCAAATAGTTTCAGCGCGCTTGAAATGCTTAAAATAGCAATGCTTATGGAGGATGAAGGATATAAGTTCTACAAAAATGGAGCAAAAAATACTTCGGGTAAGTTGAAGGAATTTTTATTATCAGCTGAAAAACAGGAATTTATACATAAAGAAAAGTTTTCGAAATTACATAAGGAATTAGAAGCTAAAAATGAAGATGCAGCAGAATATCTTTATGATGATGAGGTTTCAGGTTATCTAAAATCATTAATTGAAAATCAAGTTTACAAAAAAGAAGAAGAATATAAGAATGCTTTTGTAGATTTAAAAACTGCGGTTAAAAATGCTTATGACACAGAAGTTCGAACAGTTGAAATTTATACTAAATTGTACGATGGTATAAATGATGAAGAAGCTAAGAAAATTATGGCTGTAATAATTGGCGAAGAAAAGGATCATGTTGCTTATTTTGAAAAACTGATGAATGAAATATAATTTAGAAGCTTCGCCTGATAGGGTAAAAATGTTGCAGCAGAACCAATTTGAGGTTCTGCTGTTTTTGCGGAGGAGTTATGCAAAATATATTAGATTATATTGATTGGCGCGGGGATATAAGTTTTGAGACAGATGGTTTCAATGAGGTTGATAACTTGATATTTTCTGTACTGTCTTACTTGGAATTTGATAATATTGTTCCAAAAGGCATCGAGTATTCTATATCTTTATCAAAAGCAGCAGAACTATATAAAAAAACCGCGGACAAAATTCCGTCTGTTGACCATAATAAACTTTTAAGGCGGGTTCCGGAGCTTCTTGAAAAGGCTGCCGGCTCAGGTCGTTACAGCGATGTTTATTTATCGTGTTATGAAAAACAAACTGACTATGAGCAGTCAGAGCAGTTTTCAGCAGTAATATTTTCCATCGGTAAGAATCTTCATTTTATAGCTTTTAGAGGTACTGATGACACTATTATTGGTTGGCAAGAGGATTTCCATATGAGTTTTATGGACGAGGTTCAAGCACAGAAGCAGGCAGTACTATATGTTAACAAGAATTGTTCAAAGCTTTCGGGGGAATTCTATTTTGGAGGCCATTCAAAGGGTGGTAACTTGGCTGTTTATGCAGCTGTTCATTCTGTTGAAAGTATACAGGAACGAATAATCGGTGTATTTAATAATGATGGTCCCGGCTTTTTAGATAATATAGTTCAAAGCGAGGAGTATCAGAAAATCATAAATAAGATTACTACATTTGTACCGAAATCCTCTGTTATCGGAATGCTTTTAGAGCATCAAGAAGAATATAGAGTAGTAAGCAGCGATGAAACAGGCATAATGCAGCATGATGCCTTTTCTTGGGAAGTTAAGGGCATTCAATTTGTTTATGAGGATGGATTAGCAAAAAACAGCCTTATATTAAATAATACTTTGAGGGCATGGCTTAGCCGTATATCATTGAATGAAAGAGAAAAGTTTGTAAATGCCATTTTCTATATAATTGAAGCTACCGGGGCTAAAACAATCGGCGAATTAACCAAAGAAAAACTGAATGCTGCGGATGCGATGATTAAAACATATAAAAATACGGATGATTTAACAAAACAACATATAAAGAAAGTAATTGAAATGTTTTTTGCGGAAGGTCAAAAAAACCTTAGGTGCACAATAAACGATGATTTCGAGCATATACTCGAAAAGGGCAAGACCATTACACAATCAATAGTAGCAGACTTAAAAAAACAATAATTGAAACGCATAATTTTCTCATACACCCTGCCATTATATTGTTTTATTTATTTCATCAATATTTATAAAATTAGTCAAAAGTACATTCAAATTTAGGTCACTTTAATGTCAGAAGAAAATTTTCATAAGCTTGGGACAGAGCTATAAAACCCTCATGCGTTCCACCGGTATCAGGATGCATTTTTTTCGCCAATTCCCTGAAACGCTTTTTTACAGTATCAATATCAGAATTTTCCGGTAGATTAAATATTGGATATAATTCATTTATAACTTCTTCTTTATAAATATTTTTTAAGATAGAGTTGAAATAATCATTAATTACCTGTTGAAATACAATCTTATCCATCTTTATTAATTCATCAAGATTATATTTTGCTTTACCTTTATACGGCTTTTTTAATTCAAAGTATTGGTTCCAGATCAAAGGAAACGATACCGTGTCTATTCCTAACAGACCGCTTATCATTCTTGTTTCTTCCGTTTTTAGGTTTCTGATAATCTTCTTAATTCTAATCTCATTTGAGCTTTTCGTACAGTCTCCCATAATCACACCCCTATAAAACCTTACCTCTATTTTTTGTAATAGTCAATAACGATTAAAAATGATTTAATAATA
>LAHS01006029.1_pt1 | contig 19093 bp, 15 predicted proteins | sample 329651 | NCBI WGS metagenome assembly LAHS01 (sample SAMN03275699, study PRJNA271635) | activated sludge metagenome | isolation source: sample C-1 Sludge from hydrolytic chamber (first chamber) of Anaerobic... | reverse complement strand
AATGAGAAGAATTTTAAAATATTCCAATGACTTTCACACATTGTACAAATGCCTCGGTGAAATTGACATGGCAATTTGCGTGCTTTCATTCAGAAAAAGTCTGCCCTTTTATTGCAGCCCTGTTTTTCACAATGAAAACTCCATTGGTTTTGGGGATATTTATCATCCCCTGCTTTCAGATCCGGTACCAAACAGCGGGAAAATAAGCAACAACAGCATTGTCACCGGCTCCAATGCTTCGGGAAAATCCACATTTATCAAAGCTTTGGCTGTTAACGGTATTTTAGCCCAAACAATTCATACCTGTGCCGCAAGGGAATTTAAGCTGAGATTTTCATTAATAATTACTTCGATGGCGGTTCGGGACAGCATTTCAGCCGGAGACAGCTATTTCATAACGGAAATCAAGTCCTTGAAAAGGATACTTGATAAGGTGCAGGACACTGTATGCACTTGTTTTGTGGATGAAATATTAAAAGGAACAAATACAATTGAGCGTATTGCCGCTTCCTCGGCAGTACTTAAATATCTGTATAAAAAAGATTGTCTCTGCATAACAGCTTCTCACGATATAGAACTGACACATATATTGAAAAATGAATATGACAACTTTCATTTTCGGGAGCATATCACAGATGACGGTATACATTTTGATTATAAGCTCAAATCAGGTCCATCGCAAACAAGAAATGCAATTAAGCTGCTTCACTATATGAATTTTGACAGTCAAATAGTGGAATCAGCCGAATCCATGGTGAATAAATTTATCGATACAAAGACATGGTAATTTTTAACAAAGTATATAAGCATGAACATATAAAGTTTAGCAAGATAAAATATATTTATATCAAGTCAGTAATATTATCTTTAAATTCTTATTTGAGGTATTGTATTTAACTTATCAGGCCGTATTAAAAATACGGTCTTTTTATTAGCCTTGGCATATAATGTCAAATTATAAATTTCACTTGTATTGATGTATTGCAATACTATATAGTTTGATTTATTCATCATAAAGATATTTCTTTTCCTTATACAGTCTTTTGTATAATGGTACTGCATCAATGTTTCTTTATCGATTTTTTGCATAATTGAATAATACTTGTCCCTTTGTTCTTCACTCCAATCTTTGGTGAAAGTTTCATAGGGCAGTACCGCTTCTAAGGTTATTCCGGGATATTCAACCTTTAATTCATTGACAACCTCAGCAGAAGACTGTTCAAATCCGAGTTCCATTCCGCTGATAAAATGAGTTGCATGAAAATCTTTTATTAGTTGCTCGGTTATTTCTCTAAGCTCATATTTAAAATCGGGTGTTTGATTTTTAATCTGTGCAGACAAATTACCGTAATCAATAAAACAACAAGTTCGTAAATGTTTCACCTTGATGCCTCTACATTTATAATATTCTACGCTCACAGCGTACACTTATAATTATAGCTTATTTAATGATAGTTTAGCAATAGCTAAAATGTAATGGGGTGATGTAAAAAAATGGAGCCAAGCATAATGCTGCAAATTGGAAAAAGATTAAGAAGGCAACGAGAAAAAATAAATATGACAAGAGAAGAATTCGCAGAAAAAGCTAATATATCTCCTCAATTTTTAGCTGAGATTGAAAACGGAAAAAAAGGAATGTCCGTGGATACACTTTACAAAATATGCAAGAATTTTTCTTTGTCCGCCGACTACTTATTATTTGGACTTTTATCAAATGATACGCTGTCTGATTCTGCCAAAGGCATGATTGACAATCTGCCTGAGCCTTTTCTCTCATATACCGAAGATATAATTCAGATTGTAAATAACATCGTTTCAGAATCTAAAGGCAAATATAAAAATACCGAAGAGTAGTACGGTCTTATACAAATACATCATTTTAAAATCTCGTTTTCATAACTAAAGACATGTCAATTAAAAATTGACGTGTCTTCAAGGAGTCCCAAAAAACGAAGACTTGCCATCCGCCTTAATGTTTGTAGGTTCAATTCGCATCAATAAATGTATTTTAAAAAACCTCTTTACAGAATCGTATTTTTCCGTTATAATTTATTATGTTGTCGGGATGTAGCGCAGTTTGGTAGCGCACTAGCATGGGGTGTTAGGGGCCGCAGGTTCGAATCCTGTCATCCCGACCAGATAAAATCCGACAGGTTTTAATAAAACTTGTCGGATTTCTTTTTGCTTGTTAATAATTACCGAGGACATTCTCTACTTTGAAATATGAATATTAGGTATTCTTTCTATATATGATAGATGAATGTAAGCTGATAAGGTTTCATTCATTTTGTTATTTATTTAATGAATAAACATGATAACCATGAAGAGGCATGAAATGATTGAATTAAAAAATATAAGCAAAACTTTTAAAATAGCACGTCGAAACGCAGGTTTCGGGGAAGCCGCAAAAGCGTTTTTTCATAAGGAATATGAATATGTCAAGGCACTTGATAATATTACATTTACTATTCCCGAAGGAGAAATGGTAGGATACATAGGTCCAAACGGAGCAGGCAAAAGCTGTACGATAAAGATCATGAGCGGCATACTTAATCCCGACGGCGGAACCTGCGTGATAAACGGCAGAACCCCATGGAAGGATAGGATTAATCATGCGAAAGAAATCGGGGTTGTATTCGGTCAAAGGTCGCAGCTTTGGTGGGATGTTCCCGTTGTTGACAGCTTTGAGCTGCTTAAGGATATTTACAAAATTGACGAAAAGCAATGGCTTCAGCAGTCATTTCTTGCGCTTTTTATGGCTTGGTTTTTTGACAACGAAATATTTGACAGCATTTCAAGCGGAAATGTCGCTTATGAATTATGTCGTCCGACCGGACTGTATGAAATGTGGTTTGTAAGGTCCTTATCAAGCAGGATTTATCGTGTAGTGCTGCGATGCTCCCCCATTTTGATAGTGGCGGCTTTTTTACCCGCACCCTACGGAATTTCCCTCCCCGTTGATATTATGGCATTTTTTTTGTTTATACTTTCACTGGCCTTAGGCTCATTTTTGATGGTAAGTATAAACATGCTAATTTACGCTTCTACATTTTATACCATATCCCCCATGGGCATAAGAATTTTATCAGTATCCATATTTGAGCTTTTTTCAGGTGCAATTATTCCGCTGCCATTTTTACCGGATAATGTTCATCGGATTTTCAACCTGCTTCCCTTTGCTTCAACTCAAAATACTCCGTTTCTAATTTATAACGGGTATTTATCGGGAAAAAGTGTATTCCATGCTCTGTTGCTGCAGATAGCCTGGCTTTTTACCTTTGTGCTGTTTGGAAAATTACTCTTTAGAGATGCATTGAAAAAAGTTGTTGTACAAGGAGGCTAATATGAAATTGTGGTTAAAATATGCCGACATTATGCTGCGCTCGCAGATGCAGTATAAAACATCGTTCATTCTTACTGCAATAGGACAATTTTTAGTGTCCTTCTCCGTATTCATAGGAATTTACTTTATGTTTGCACGGTTTAATAATGTTGAAGGATTTAAGTTTTCAGAGGTGCTCATATGCTTTTCAGTCTTGCTCACCTCATTTTCAATTGCAGAATGTTTTTTTCGCGGTTTTGATACATTCGGAGGAATTATTTCAAACGGTGAATTTGACAGAATCATGGTTCGTCCAAGAAACGAAGTGCTCCAGGTTTTGGGCTCCCGTATAGAATTTACACGCATCGGACGATTTTTACAGGCAATAATTGTACTTGCTTACGCAATATCTAACAGCGGTATAGTGTGGACGGCTGATAAAATAGTTACATTATGCTTAATGATAATAGGCGGAACATTTTTATTTGCAGGATTATTTATTATATATGCGGGAATATGTTTTTTTACTATAGAAGGCTTGGAATTTATGAATATATTCACAGACGGAGGCAAGGAGTTCGGAAAATATCCGTTGTCCATTTACGGCGAAGGAATTTTAAAATTCTTTACTTTTATCATACCTCTTGCACTGATTCAGTATTATCCGCTTTTATATCTGCTCGGAAGAACGGATAATCCTTTATATATGATTCTGCCGGTTTTTGGTATTCTATTTATACTGCCAAGCTATATTTTTTGGCGATTCGGCGTTAAGCATTATAAATCTACAGGATCGTAAGATATAACTTAACAGCTTCTGAATCCCGGGGACGGGACCTTTCAGTTACATATTGGCAAAACATAATCTTAGAAACGGAAATGTCATTTTAAGGTCCGTCCCTCGAATGCCTTATTTATATTGTCCGCAAATTCCTTTGCCTTTTCTCTTATATTTTCTATTTTTTCCACGTCCCCGGGATTGTTGGCTGTTTCCATCAATGCAAAGTATGGGGGAAGTATGAAGGTTTTATTGATGTTTAATGCACTGATAAGCTGCTCTGCTATAATGTCTCCTCCGCTGAATCCCGATACGATTATGGAATAAATGTATTTATCATAGAATTTTGTTTTACGGTATAATGCTGTCAGGCGATTTATTACTGCTGACATGTTGGCACTTATGGCATCATTGTAGTTTGGGCAAAGCATCATTAAAATATCGCAATCTAAGATTGCGGGATACACCTCTTCAACCATAATCCCCCCGTAAAAGCAATTGGTGCTTTGGGAATAATGCTTGCATGCCTTGTAGGAGCATCCCTTGCAATCTACGACAGAGCCGTTTTCTATGTGAATTTCATTGATTTGATAATTATCTAAATTTTCCTTAACCATATTCCAAAGAGCATATGTGTTTGATGTTTTGGGATTGCCCGTGTAAAGCACCAATATTTTGGGATTTGTAATTATATTTGCTTTTGCGCTCATTATTCTGTCTGACGTTTTTTTACAGTCTAATAAAAGATTATCCTCTAAGGATGAGTCGCCTGCTGTAATAGCCTGCTGTGTTCTGAAGTTTTTCAGCGAACCGATTGACTCTGACAGGGGCTTCCCGGGAAACATACAGCCTGCCATATTTGCATAAAATATTGTTTTTCTTGCAACGGAGCGTGAAAACAACTCATTGTTTGAGCTTATTATTACTCCTCCTATAGAGTTTTTCATGAAATCAGTACCTGATAATAGTATTTTATCCAGCATTTTCATATGCTCAATATTTATTCCCGTATCTCCCAACTCAATTGCAAACAAAATTCTTTTATTTTGCAAATCATCCATGTCATCAACATTTGTTATTATAGTATGTTCATATTTACTTAATGAAGATACCAGCATTTTCTCTAATCTTTCGGATGTTCCGAATTGTAAAACAGTTAAATGATTCATAATACACCACCTTACAGAAATTACGCATAATTACAAGGTCTGCCCTCTCTGGACAGTTATTTATAGCAATTTCTCATATGTATTCTTAATTCGTTCAAAAAGTTTATCAGGCATTTCTATTTTTTCGATATCCAACCCCGATGGAAGGTTCCTGTTTTTGGCACCCATGTATACCCCGGATAAATAATTGGAGCTGTAATGATATTTTCCTTCAAGTGTATATATAATAGAGATAGCCCCGGATGAAAGAGCCGGTGCAATGTATGGTTTAAATCCTGTATTTCTTACTTCAATATTAGCTTCCACAGCATACTTTGTCAGTTCCTTTGAAAGAGCATCGTCATAGTTAGTTATACTGTTTGCTATAATTAAATCCTTTCCATGAGGTCCGAACGCTCTTCCCTCTTTTAAATACATTGAAAACTTGTCATACTTTTTAGAATAATACACAGCTCTTGCATTCATAACCCCTAAACCGTAGCCCTTAATTTGCTCGGGTGCCAGCACTCCCCTGCTTTCCTTAAGCACAACCGCACACAGTTGGTCTACAGGGTCCGAAACTACGGCAAATATTCCTTTAAATCTGCAATCCGCCGCCATGGCTGCATATTCCTTTATAAGCTTTGAATTTTCTTCGAATTGAACTATCCTTACATCTGTTGTTTCGCTTCCTACGGGCGGAACTCCCTTTGAAGCGCAAAACACAAACATATCACAATCAAATAATTCTTCCCTTTCTATGCCGTGTACTTCAGGCAGGCAATCTTCAAATGGAAAGGATGTTTGATTCATTTCATATTCCCATCTTTTGATTTTATTTATGCTTCTGTCATAAATGCCTATTGAGCTGACCGCATTTTTCCCTAAAAGCTTAAGTCCTGTCAGCAATGTGCTTCCCACATCTCCGAGGGCTAAGATGTTTACCTTCCTTTTGCCCGGCTCATCCATTCGGAAGCAGTCTTCGTAATCATTATATTCCGTGTTGACTGCCTTAATTTTTCTCTTTTCGATTAAATCGGCAATTTTTACGGGAATATCGTAGCTTTTGCCGGATAATTCAAGCATCTTCAAGCTTTCACTATCTATAAACAAATCAGAGGAATGATTTACAGCAAATGTTTTTTTCGAGCTTTCCTTTTTTAATTGGGCGAGAAAATATAATTCTTCGCAGTCATTGGGAATATCATTTATTTTTGTATAATTGTAATCATCCTTTATTGAAAATAAATACTTATCATTATATTTGTAAAAAAACATTATTTTATAATCCTTTCAAGTTTTAAGAGAGACTCAATACTCACATCCATGAAGTCGGATGCTTCCTTGTTTAAATCATAATAAATATTGTCGCCCAAATATGGCAGTCTGGGAGATAAAAGCACTTCCCCCAATCTTTTAACAGTAAGGTTTCTCTCGAAAATTTCCTTAAACTCCGTTTCAAGGGCAAGAAGCACATGCTTTGCATTTTCAAGGCAAGACATTGAAAGATTGTATATTGCCTCCTTGGAAGCTCCACGTATAAACATCGGCGAATAAAACGGAAGTATCAAATTTATCGAAGGAATTAAATTTGTAATATTTTCATTTTCAAGCCAAATTCCGTCTCCCCCCAAAAAAGGATACATTAGGTTTTCATTAAACCACAATCTTAAATTTGGAATATAATAAGCACAGTCTGCATCTCTTCCCTGTATTTGCATCAGGTCCTTGCCTCTGCCGGACATTATTCCGACTATAATTTTTTTAACATTTATGTTATGTCTTTTTAATATGGGGTCAACTTCCTTTATTCTATATCCCTTATGCAGAAGGTCATCAACCAAAATTACTGGTCTTTCAAAGGATTGTATGGTTCTCACCTGATTTTCTATCGGTGAGTAAAACGGATATTCCTTAATTTTGAACCGTAATGCATCAGATGAATAGACCTTTTCCGTATGCAAGGATTTGGTAACCGTGTTGGGAACAATCATGCCCTTTAAAATATTGCCGAATGGTACAATCATATTTTCTCCCAAAATCCTTGGGGTCATAAGTTCATTGGGTACATTGTTCATGCTGCAAATTTTATTAATAAGAATTTGATTTATCATATCATTGTCAATTGATAATACGAGACTTCCCGGATATAGCTGCGTCATAGATTTTTGAAGTCTTTTTCGAGCATTCACAATTGCTTCATGAACTTTATTGCTTTCATTTAACGGCTCCTTAATGAAGCTTTCCAAGTTAAGCGTAAGACATATGGGAAATTTCATGTCCACCGCATATACCGTTCTTTGCGTGATTTCATCATAAATTTCTGTGAAGCCTTGAAGCTTTAAGGTTTCTATTAACTTTGCACTGTCTGTTTCGGACATAATATTATTGTACAGTACATATGTAAAATCATTTCTTAAGCAATGAGACAATGTTTCCGTGATGAGGATTTGCTCCATGCCGTCGTATTCCTTGCTTGGATTTATAAAAATGCCGTCTATAACAATAATTCTTCCGGCTGTTTTTTCTCTGACATAATTTGCAATATACTGACTATGAAACTCGGAATAGACATCTGAGGAGCTTATTTTGTGAAATGCGGAAAATCCCAACAATTTATTAAAGTTTTTGGAATCCCTTATTATTAGCAGCTTTATATTTTTGGAAATTAGCTGTTCACCTATATTTTCATATAAATCCGTATGCATGAAAATATAATGGCCTATTTCATCCACAATTTTTTTGCTTAAATCCTCAACAATTTCAATGACAAAGGGCTTTGTTTTCAGCACTCCCTTGTTTAACGGCTCTCTTATGTACAGGTTTCTGTCGTATATGAAATTTTGAGCCATTGGGTCGATTAGGTTTGATATATCTCTGTTATTGTCAATATTTTCTCTTATTTGAGTTGAGCTTATGTCCTCCAAATAAACAGGAAGCTGAAGCTCGATAAGAGTTCCTTTTATTCTGTCTTTTGCCTCCTCTGCCTTTTTTATTGCCGCTTGGGACAAATCATCCTTCGCTCTTTTAAAAACTATGTGATTAAAGTTGTGTATGGTATTTTTCGAAGGTCTGTTCTTATATGCCGTCGCATTAATTATTACATCGCTTCCGACGACAATATGAACATCCTTGTTTGGAAACACGGATTTCAGTGCCTTTAAATCTTCGGCGTTGGTCAAATTTATCGGTATTTCATCGGAAAACAAAAACACGCCCAATTCATCCGCTATCGACATATTTATAATTTGCCTTCTGATCATTCTGGGCTGAACCTTCTTAGACCAGGAAAATTCATCTACTGCCAGGTATACATCGTACCCCAAATTTCTTATTTCTACCACGATTCCCTTGTGACTAAGTGAAAACGGGTCAAAGGTTCCCGGGAAAAATGCTACATTTTTATTTTCCTTTATATCAAATTTGCCGTTGAAAAATTCATAATCGCTTATAAACCTATATATATGGTTGAAGGATGCAGAGTTATTGAAAAAGAACAAATCGCTTAATTCCTTTTCATTTATCAATGTTAAAAGCTTTTTGTAAATAAGCGAAAATATTTTATGCTTTTGCTTAAGGGATAATATTATGGAGCCAAAAATATACTGTCCTATTACCAAAAATGTTTCCTGTTTTACCTGAGTATTGAAATTTGCCAGCCCTCCCAAAATAATTCCAAGCATTTTTATTAATCTTTTCTCTATAACACTGCTATCTTCGCCAAATCTTTCTTTATATTCGGGATAATACTGAACCATAACTCCGAATGTATCTATAACCAAGGCACTGGACCTTTCACTTGTATTGTTGTATATATTTTTCAGGTCAATAATGAATTCATCCAACTCTTTTGGGGACAGCAGCATTACAAAGCGCCCCAAATACTCGGGTATGTACTTTGCATATTGCATCTCATCTATTTCAAGACCCTTTATAAGCTCAAAAGCTATTTCATTCCTTTGATCAATGGTAAGCATATTGCCCAATTGTACCAAAGAGTTCCCCGCTTTGTTTCTAACAGACTCCTTGGCGCTTACTTTTACAAGGTTTGCCAAATGGGTAGCTGCCTGAAGAAGAGCAACCTCATTCTTTTTCGACAGTGTTTCCATTATATAGTCGATGCTGATGGTTTTAACATTCCAAGGTGTTGCGGCTTTTAAATTATTTAAGAATATATCCGATGTTTTATACCAATTACCAGTTAAAAGAGCAGAATATTTCTTAAGAAGGGAATCGGGAGCATTTAGGCATTGAGCTATTTTATATTTTAAATAATTCATGCACAATCCCTCATCCGGAGAAAAATCCGATACAATATCCAATACGTCCATAAGAGACTTTCCTGCTATTTTAATTGTCTGTACAGTCTTTAATAAAAACTGTGCCGCCATAAGCCTTATGCTGTAGGATGGCGATTTGACAGATTTTACGGAAAAATTCAACACAATGGATAATTGTTCCTCATCATATAATTCCAAAGGTATGCTTAACAAAGAATTTAAGCAGTTAAGTTTGGCTACTTCTTCATTCATGTCAGCCTGAATATATTTTAAGAAAATTTTCAGGCATTCTTCTTTGAACTTATTTCTTGGTGAATTTATAACGGAATCCGCAAAAATCCTTAAGGAATAACCAATCCATTCCTTTTGATTGTCTGTTACCTTATATCCCGGGTCTAAAAAAAGCCCCACATATTTATCCCATAATGATAAGCATGCTTTTTCTTCGGTATGATTGATTCTCACATCCTCAGGTATTTCCTTTGTGTATTCCATATCGTAATGAACAATTATTTTTCCCATTAAATTTGCAGCTTGGCGTCGTATATCACCCTCCCTGTGAACCAAAAGCTCGTAGAGAAAACTGAGGGAAAACAGCTTTTCCTTTTGGGACAAATAGATTGAGTATTCCTCCAAAATATTCAAATATGCACGAATATTCTTCCAGTCCTGTTCGCTTCTTGCTGCTTCAATCATTCCGGTAAATGTAACTTCATTGTTGAGCTTGCTCATCAATGAAACGTTATGCTCAAATGCCATAAGCTTAAAATTCTTAACAACTTCATAACCGTCTATAAGTGCAAAATCCACTGCCTTCACAAACTGGGGCTCTTCAGATTTCAGGTCGATATTTATACCCTTATTCAATAAATAATCTTCAAAATCCTTTAGCTTGGAATAGACCCTTATATATCTTCTTTCTTTAGCTTCATCGACATTATCCAGCTTACCCAATATAATGCCGAAGGATTCTTGTAACGAAAAAATATGCATTTCCTGACCGTTTTTGGTTTGTTTGTTCTTTACTCTAAAATCAGCATAAATCAACAGCAATGATTCCAATGATAAATTTTCAAGCTCTAAATCCCAGGTCGAATGGTTGGCTGCGATAAGGGCAATTCCGGGCATATTGTACTTGATAAACCACTGGTCCGTATAATAGTAATGAAGATATGCAACCCGTCGTTTTTCAAGTCCCTTGCAGCCGTATTTTCCAATATCATGACCGGCTGAAGAGCCGGAAACAAGCCCTAAGTTTACCTGCACTCCAACCTTTTTAAGCTGTCTTGCAACGTGCATTGCAACAAAATGAACCGCCGTAACATGGTTTAATGTATTGTAGCCGTTAACCTCCCCATCAAGCATCATCAGCTCATATACATGATTCTTATCAAATACATCCAAAAAACTTAAATATTCCGTGCGATTGGGAAGGTCTAGAATTTCCTCATCATGTAAAAATTCAAAACTTGGAATTTCACTCAGATTATTTTGCTGTGCATACTTTAAAATAGTACGCAATATTTCAAGATATATAATTGCGGAAACTTCATATTTGGGATTTAGCCTTATTGTAACCGCTTCGGGGAATGATTTGCTTAAAACATACTGAAATATATATGTAAGCCAATTTTCCGGAGGCTCGGTGCAAACACTGTCTAAAATGTCCGTTGACAGGTCAATTACACCTTGGCATGTGATTTGTTTTTTATTGCTTAATGTCAACAGATTATCTACAAATTTTGTGTTTATTAAAAATGCTTGAACTCTTTCCTCAGAAATATCTATACGTTTTAAAAAGTCTTTTTGAGTCAAACTATTTAAAATTTCCTTATGCAAATTTAATACAGACCTGCTCATTTTATGCCTCCCTTTATATACCAATTAATTAATTGATTATACCATAATGCAGCATAATTCATCAATAAGAATAACGCAAAAAGCTTGAGATATTCGCCTTGAAAATATCCTGAAAATGCATTATAGTTTATTATATCAATAATTGGAGGTTCTTATGTTTTTATTAACTTATTATTATGACAATACAAAATCCGTTGGGTTTCTTAATGAGGAAAAAAACGGCATAATTCCCGCTTTGAAGGTTTTGCCGGCAGATGCTGCAAACTTAGATATGATTGGTATTATTGAAATTTTCAATAATATTGATTTGGAGAAATTAAAAAAAGAAATAAAATCATGCGAGGAAGAAATCAAGCTTAGCGATGTTAAAATATTATCGCCTATTCCTTACCCTAAAAGAAATGTAATATGCTTGGGGAAAAACTATTTAGATCACATTAATGAAGTAAAAAGCCTGAAAAACGTAAATTCTGATATTCCGCAAAAGCCAATATATTTCAGTAAAATCGCTTATCCTGCCATCGGTCATGAGGATTTAGTCGACTCTCATTCTAATTTTGTAAAGCAATTGGATTATGAAGTTGAATTGGCTGTAATAATAGGCAAAGAATGCAAAAATGTTTCGGCGGAAGAGGCAAAAAGCTGCATATTCGGATATACTATTGCCAATGATATTTCCGCAAGAGACATTCAGACATCTCATGTTCAGTGGCACAAGGGCAAATCCTTTGATACATTCTGCCCCATAGGTCCGTATATAGCTTATAAATCATCTGTTCCGTTTCCGCCAAAATTGAAAATACAAAGCTATGTTAACAATGAACTAAGACAAAACGGCAATACTGGCGATTTAATTTTTGATATTCCTTTTATTATAAGCGATCTTACTTCCGGTATCACATTATATCCCGGTGATATAATACTGACCGGAACTCCCGCAGGCGTGGGTGCCGGGTTCAATCCTCCGAAATACTTAAGATCAGGAGACAGAGTTGACTGTGTTATTGAAGAAATAGGAACACTTTCAAACACAATTAAATAAAGGTGTGCCCGGTGTGTCCCCCTTCAAGTACGGGGACATTCCTTCATGGCATGACCCCAACGTCTCGCCCTCCATGAAGGTGTGTCCCCCTACCTAAAATATATTTTCAATTGTTAAACATTCATTTTCATCAATTATATAAAATAACACTATTAAGTGCTCAAGCTCAGCTTGAGCCAATATTTTTTCTTTATTTTCAATATAAATATTGAGTTGCCTTATGGAAGAATCTATATTGTCAATATCTTTTTGATTAATGAAAAATACCCACAGCTTTTTAGCTTCATACCACTTATCGGTATGTAAAGCAATGTCTTTCTTTGCTGTTTCCCAGTCTTCATTCCTGACAACATCGGTTAATTCAGTTAAACTATCCCAAAAATAAGTTGTGATGGGATCGACTGAAGCATAATAAAACCATGCCCATATTCCTATCATTAAAAGCAATATAATAAACGAAATAACAACCATTCTCATAATTACCTCTTGTAAAAAACAAATTTATTATTTTCATCAAAAAAGCCGTACAGCACATCTTTATAATGCAATTTTTCTTTTTTTAAGCTATTTTCAAGCTGTTCCTTGGAAATATTAAATTTTTCCAAATTGTTGTGCATTATCTTTCCGTCTAAAATTGCTGCAATGGGAATTCTCTTTACTCTTTTGCCTGTCTTGCTTTCAGGTGCCACAATGCTCACATCTCCGTTTGTTTCCATAATAAGATAGTCAATATCTTCGAAGGTGTAATATCCCTTAAGCCGCATCTGACCTAATATGTCATTCATGTTAATCCTTAATTTATTCATATCCTTAACATTAAATCTGCCATGGTCAAAAATTATTGAAGGAGTTCCGCATATGATTTTTCTTGCAGAATTGCTTTTAAGTGAAATATATGATATAAAACACTGCAAAAACATAATAACGGCGGTTGCCATTATACCGTGAACTAAGGGCGCATCCAAATCTTCCATAGGCATTACCGCAAGCTCCGCCAACACCAATGACACAACTAAATCAAACGGCTGCAGCTCTCCTAAATCCCCTTTTCCCATTACCCGCATTGCAATCAGCAATATTGCATACAATATTACCGCTCTGATGGCGACTATCATCATCACACCTCCTCAAACACAATCAATAATTATTTTTACCTAAAACCTTCAATAATATACGTGATTATGCCAAGCGGGCCGAGTAATCGGCAAGAATGACAATGGCTGTGACATACAAAAAAACACACCTAAACGGTGTGTCTTCTTGCCGCATTCATTCATACGGGGACATTCATTTAAACTGCTTTATTATTAATTACATTTTTTAATTTTGCAAAAATCATTCTTCCCGCTGCAGTCTGTAAAACACTTGTAACTGTTACCACAACAGAGTCGCCGATACATTTTTTACCGCCTTCAACAACTATCATGGTACCGTCATCCAGGTATGCCAATCCTTGACCGGATTCCTTACCGTCCTTTACAATCATTACAGTCATTTCTTCTCCGGGAAGCACAACAGGTTTTACCGCATTCGCCAGCTCATTGATATTTAATACTTCAACACCCTGAAATTCAGCAACCTTATTTAAATTAAAGTCGTTTGTCAGAACCTTTCCGCCTAACTCCTTTGCTAATTTTAAAAGTTTTACATCGACTTCAATATTATCGCCGTAATCCTTAGATTCAATCACTACATGTACGGCATCGTCTTTTTGAAGAATATTTAAAATATCCAAGCCTCTTCTTCCCCTGTTTCTCTTTAGACTGTCAGAGGAATCCGCAATATGCCTCAGTTCTTTCAGGACAAATTCCGGAATAACCAAAGTTCCTTCAATAAATCCCGTTCTGCAAATATCAGATATTCTTCCGTCTATAATTACGCTGGTATCTAAAATTTTTGGGGATATTAATTCTTTTTTATTCTTATCATGCTTTTTAACCGATGCAGACTTTTTTAGATTTAATAGCTGAGGCCATAAAACATCATCTTTTTTTCTTGTAGCAATCTTTATGCCTAAATATCCAAAAACCAAGTATGAGATAACCCAAACTATTGTTCCTACATACTTAATGTCGGAAAGTGGTTGGCTTATAAGAAATGCTATTACAAATCCAACTATTAGACCGACAGCACCCAACATTATGTCCATAGTTGAAAATTTTAATATTTCTGTCTCAAAAGCTCCAACAATCTTTAAACCGGTCTTTTTAATTTTAGAAGAAAGAAGAAAAAATATAATTCCAAAAATTAAACTAATACCTATAATAACTAAAACATTCTGAAAACTTGATAATTCAAGAAGACCGCTGCTACTAAGCAGCACACCCAATACTGCTCCTATTGATGCGCCTATAACAGCAATAATTGCTCTTACGATTTTATCAATCATATACTCACCTCCTTATAAGTATAACCATTAAATGTATTATTATTTATTGTTCTACTAATAAATGTAACATATTTTTTATTATTTTGCTACAACTATTATTTAAATATTATAATATGAATTCATTAAAATTCTCTTAATTTTGACATAATCCCAATAATAAATTTCTTTCTTACCTACGGTCGAAGAAATTTGGTCAGGTCATAAAGGGCATACACAAAAAAGTAAAATGCATTAGAGCATATTTTACTAAATTACTGTTCTAATGCATCCTCATTAATAATTTCGTCCATATAATCCTGTATCCCCTTGCTGTCCATGTCAGTTGAAAGTGAAATCTCGCTTATGAGCATTTGCTTTGCACTTACAAGCATTTTCTTTTCTCCTGTGGAAAGACCTTTTTCTCTGTCTCTGTAAGTTAAATCTCTTACAACCTGAGCAACCTCGAAAATATCTCCTGTCTTCATCTTTGTCATGTTATCACGATATCTTTTGTTCCAGTTGGAGTCATTTATTTCTGCTTTTTGCTTTAAAACACTGTAAACTTTCTCAACTGATTTTTGGTCGATGATGTTTCTTAAACCTATATTATTTACATTATCCACGGGTATCATCAGTTTCATTTCCCCTATGGGCATTTTCAGTACATAATAGTTTTTAACTTCACCTAAAATTTCCTTAGATTCCATCGTTTCAATAACACCGGCTCCGTGCATGGGGTATACCACTTTGTCGCCTAAATTAAACATACCGTTACCTCCTATATGTATATTATACACCATTCGGTAGCAAATGTCAAATTGTTAATTATACCCTCATACAGTATGCTTGTCAATACAAAATATACATATTTATTATAAGTTTTTGTAAAGTTTTTGTAACTTTTATAACAATAATTCCAAGGCTATCTGGTTAAAATCTGCAATACTTCCTTAGGCTTAATTTTAATATTTATACTGTCACGATTAAATTTGCAGTCTCCGTCTCCCAATATAATCTCTGCCGAAGCACAGTCGCCTTGGTATAATTTAACATCAGCTTCTGTTAATTCGTCGCTGTCATTATAGAATGCATATATTTTTTCTTTATTTTTGTCGCTTTGAAATATGTTGCAATACAAACTCAAAGTGTTTGTAGGATAAAGAGGTATCGGCTTAAGCCCGTGAAATATTTCCTTATATTTAAGGTAGATACTTTTCCATTTTTTAATTTCTTCTTTTTGTGATTTTTCAAAAGGCATCCATCTTCCGAATATATCCTGCCAGATAACTATGGGTGCTCCGCCGAACTGGCTTCTCCTAATCAATATATCCCTGTCTTCCTTCCTCAGCCATCTGGAAATAACCGGTGAAACATGCTGAGGACACATGAATCTTAATACATCTACTTCAGGCATTGGAGCAAATCTCCAGAATTCATCCCAGGATGCGGTCAAAAATTCCATTGAATGTTTCTTTCCCGGATGATGCTGAGTCATAAGAACTAAGCCCGGCCGCAGCTCATCAAGTCCTTTTCTGTACGAATAAGGAATATTCACCATTGTATCCAAATGATAACCGTCGGCATTTGTATCCTTTACAATTCTCACAAACTCCTCTCCCATGGAATCAGTGCTTTCATTTCTGCCCCTGTCCCACGGAATATAAGGCAGGAACACGTAGACTCCATTTTTGTGGAATTCGTCAACTGCTTTTCTTAAAGCTTCTCTTCCTCCCGGAAAATCATCATAAAAATCCCACTGAGTTCGTTTGTCAATTCCTAATCTTGGATACAGATTCCACAGTATAACCGAATCGTATCCTCCGAATTCTTCTCCCTCCTTAAGCAGCCTTTCTGTATCTATTACTTGATTATCGTGGTCAAATGCCTGCTTGCCGTACAAAAATGTAAAATTATGTACCGCACAATCTTTCCACCATTTTAAATCTTCTCTGTCATATTCGCTGAAATCATATTCAGCAGCCCAATAATCCCTGTATCTGTCAAATGCTTCAACCCAGCCTTCTTTAATTCCGGTTACGGTAAGCTCTAATGTATCGTTAAATGAAGCATCGGGATTTATTCTCAAATAGTGACTTTCAAATTCCTCTTTAGATGACATTCTTGATAAAAGCTTGCCTATATTCTGGGTTGCTCCTCCGTCGTTTAAATCGCTGATATTAGGAAATTGAATGCTGTAGCCGTATTTATTATCCTTATCACATACAATCAGCGGAAGCTTTATATCTGAATCGTAAAATGCCTCCCTCATCGGCATGATTATTTCTTTGCCTTCCGGTGTTTTAACGGGATTACCCGGACAATATACCAAATCCTCTCCATCGCTTGCTCTCATTTCTGCCAGCAGAGGTATTCTAAGCATTGACACATACGGAACACCATATTTATACCCGTCATAAACCTGGTAAAGAATTCTGATTGTTTCCTTTTTATCGTTTATAAAGTGAACCTTAACCTTGATTAACTCCTCTTTAAGCTCAAGCAATACAGTTATCAGCTCTTCTGTTTCATCAACTGCCGTAATAATATCCGCAAGTTCAAAGTCACTGCTTTTATATTCTTTTTCGTATATTTTCAACAAAAATAATTCTTTGTCCGTATTTATTTTTTTGCCTGAATATATATTGGTAAATTCTTTTATTACCGTACCGCTGCTGTAATCTAAAACTGCTTTCAGGGCATTGTTTGTCATTTTTATTGTCTTGATATTTACATCATGATTTATCATTTATTCACACTCCTTTACACAGCGAAAGCCTACGGTTTCATACCTGTTCATTGCATCTCCCAAGAGGTGCACCTTAAGATGATAATTGTTTTGTACTGCCCCGCCCTCGGTATGCCAGTAGTCGGGTGCATTATAATATGAGCCGCCTCTGAGAACTATAAAATAATGGTCCATGTCTCCGTCATAGTGAATTTCATTTGTATATTCCCAAACATTGCCGCACATGTTGTACATGCCGAACGGAGATACTCCTTCGGGCAGGCTGTCAACAGGCAAAAGTTCTTCTCCGTATACATTGCATTTAGAATAATCCTTTTTATTGCCCCACGGCCATTTTAACTTGTCGGGTCCTCCTGCAAGGTACTGCCATTCCTGCTCAGAGGGCAGCCTCATTCCGTAAAATTCCGCATAAGCCTTTGCATCTTCCAAAGATATATTTACAACGGGTAAATCTTCTTCGCCGGCAGCATATTTTCCGTTAACCCAATGCTTAAGAAAGTTTTCTTCATTTTTGGGCTTATATGAGCTTTCCTTTATAAACTGATAGTACATTTCATTTGTAACCGCATATTTCTGAGCCATAATAGGCTTTATTTCAACAAGAGCGGGACCGTGATCCATCTGGCAGTCGCCTTCCATAATTCTGTGAATAACACGATAAATATAACTATTACCTTCAATTTTTACAAATTCTTGTTTAACCACTTTATCCTCCTTAATTTATATTGTATCATTGGAAATATCCACTGTTCCCTTATAAGACCTAAGACCGGATATAAACAATACTACGAGCACCATTATATAAGGCAGCATGTTTAATATCTGGGTAGGCAGATTGTAAGTGGAGAAAACCAGCGTCAATGAGCTTGCATAAGCAAACAAAATTGCTACCAATGTGGTCCTGAACGGATTTCCCTTTCCTACAAGTATTGAAGTAAGGCATAAAAATCCACGTCCTCTTGTCATGTTCTCCGAAAACATGGATAATCCCGACAAGGGCATGTATGAACCCGCCAATCCCATTGATATTCCCATAATCAAAAGGCAAATCCAACGATATTTCAAAACGCTTATTCCCGCAGATTCAGATGCCTTGGGATTTATTCCGACACCTCTTAAGCGCAGTCCGAACGGAGTTTTATACATCACCATATATCCTGCCACAGCAAAAATATAAGCAAAATATACGAGTCCTATATTATTGTTAAAAAGAGTATTCAATACGGGATAATTTTTCAAAAATGCCCAGTCCATAACCTTGTAGCTTACAATTGCCGGATCCGTATAAAAACCTCTTACTCCCCAAATGTTAACAAGAAGCAATGTGGTCATTGCCCATGCGCCTGTATTGTAAGCCAAGCTGACAATCATGGGATTGCAGCTTAGGTGGTATACCAGCACTCCGTAAATCACAGCCAATACTACGCCGGACAGCATCGCCACCATGGAGCCTATGAGAGGATTTCCGGATATAAAGCTGCCGTATGCTCCGAAAAAAGCACCTACTAACATAAAGCATTCATACGAAAGGTTTCCGGTACTTGTTTTT
>LAHS01003179.1_pt1 | contig 19224 bp, 17 predicted proteins | sample 329651 | NCBI WGS metagenome assembly LAHS01 (sample SAMN03275699, study PRJNA271635) | activated sludge metagenome | isolation source: sample C-1 Sludge from hydrolytic chamber (first chamber) of Anaerobic... | reverse complement strand
CGAACCGAACTGCCACCATTCCCCTAAGGATTTAAATGCGAACAGGGCGACCGTAACGAGAACGACGGGAATCAGATATACGATTAAAGCTGCGGTCAAAATTGATTTTTCGCCCATTTCCACGCTTACTTTATCGTTGATTTTTGCGTTTAAAGTGTTGTCGCAAACGATTTCAACAAACATTTCGTTTTTGGGCTTTAAGCACATGTTGCAGTTTTCGCAAGCTGTTTTTCTTGGGAATTTAACTTTTACCCTATTTCTCGACAGTTCCTTAGAAACGGTACCGATTTCTATCATCTTAAAATTTTATACCTAAATCTCTAAGTTGTTTAGGCTCAACTTCCGCGGGAGCGTCCGACATTAAGCAAGAAGCGTTTTGAACCTTCGGGAATGCGATAACGTCTTTTATGTTATCCGTCCCCGTTATTAACATAACAAGTCTGTCAAGACCGAAAGCCAAACCGCCGTGAGGAGGTACGCCGTAGCTGAACGCTTCTACAAAGAAACCGAAACGCTCGTTGATATCTTTATCGGATAGTCCGATAATTTCAAACATTTTCTTTTGAATTTCCCTGCTGTGAATACGAACGGAGCCGCCGCCTGCTTCTTGACCGTTAATAACTAAGTCGTAGGCTTTTGCTCTGACTCTTAAGGGATTTTTATCTAAATATTTGAGGTCTTCGTTTTTGGGACTTGTGAAAGGATGGTGCATAGCCTCCAAGCGGTGTTCTTCCTCGTTGTATTCGTAAAGAGGAAATTCGGTAACCCAAAGAATATCGTATTTGCTCTCGTCGATAAGTCCCTTTTGTTTTGCAACAAATAACCTTAATGCGCCGAGGCTGTCGAAAACGACTTTATTTTTATCCGCTACGATAACGATAATATCACCGGTTTGCGCATTGGTTTTATTAAATAATGCGGTTTTTTCGTCCTCGCTTAAATGCTTGATAAAGGAAGAAGAAATGCCGTCCGCTTTAAGACTTGCCCAAAGCAATCCCTTTGCGCCGAAGTCGCGCGTTATATCCGAGAAAGCTTCAATTTCTTTTCTGGTAAAGGAATTTGCGAGTCCCTTAAGGTTTATTGCGCGTATACTTCTGCCCTTGCCAATGCCCTCTTTGAACATAGCGAAAGTGCTCTTCTTAAGTTCGGCAGATATGTCCACAAGTTTTAAATCAAAGCGTGTGTCGGGCTTATCGCTGCCGTAATCTCTCATCGCGTCCTTCCATTTCATACGTCTGAACTTGCCTTTAAAAGCCAAATTAAGACAATCTTTAAAAACGGATTTTATTAATCCTTCGGCAATATTCATTACGTCTTCTTCGCTGTCAACGTAAGACATTTCCAAGTCAATTTGTGAAAATTCGGGTTGACGGTTGGCTCTAAGATCCTCATCTCTGAAGCATCTTGCGATTTGAAAATATCTATCCATTCCGGCGATCATCAAAAGCTGCTTATAAAGTTGCGGAGATTGAGGCAAAGCGTAAAATTGACCTTGATGTATTCTGCTGGGTACTAGATAGTCTCTTGCGCCCTCGGGAGTGGATTTTCCGAGGAACGGAGTTTCAATTTCCAAAAATCCTTTTTTAGAAAGATAGTTTCTTGCGGACTGCGCGATTTTGTCCCGCATAATCAAATTTTTTTGAAGGGATGCGCGGCGAAGGTCAAGATAACGGTATTTAAGTCTAAGCTGTTCGCCTGCGTTTGAATCGTCGACGATAACAAAAGGTGTGATTTCCGCTTCGGATATAATTCTAAGTTCCTTAACCAAAACTTCGACGGCACCCGTGGGTAAATTTTCGTTTATATTTTTTTCGCCTCTGCTTCTTACGGTTCCGACGATTGCTAAAACGTATTCGTTACGAACGGTTGTCGATTTATCAAAAAGCGCTTGGTCAATCTGCGAGTCGAAAGCAAGCTGTAAAATTCCGGTACGGTCTCTTAAGTCAATAAAAAGCAAACTGCCCAGGTTTCTGTATTTTGCAACAAAACCCATAGCGGTTATTTCTTTTCCTATATCGCTTGCGCGGAATTCTCCGCACATTTTGGTTCTTTTAAGTCCGGTTAGAAACTCTGCCATAATTACCTCTTTAAGTATTTTACAAGTTCGTTAAATTTTATTGTTTCTTTTTCGCCCGTTTTAAGATTTTTTACCTCAAAACTGTTTGTTGCCTTTTCGGTTTCGCCTAAAACCGCTACGTATGTATAGCCGGTTTTATCCGCATATTTCATTTGAGCCTTTAAACTTCTTCCTACTATATCGGTGTCTGCGGAAATACCGTTGTTTCTTAAATTTTGAACAAATTTAAAAGCGGTTTCACTTTCTCCTGCGGAAGCTATATAAATAAGCGGAACTTTTCTTTCGCCAAGAAAAATTCCTTGCGCCTCAAGCAAAAGTATAAGTCTTTCAAAACCCATACCGAAGCCTATTGCGGGAGTGGGCTTTCCCCCAACCTCTTCGATAAGACCGTTATATCTGCCGCCGCCGCATACCGTGCCTTGCGCTCCGATGTCATTGGATATAAATTCAAAAACCGTTTTTGTATAATAATCCAGTCCGCGGACGATATAAGGGTTGACTTTATATTCAATTTTTAGCTCGTCAAGTAAACCTTTAAGGTTTTCCATATGTGTTTTACAGTCGCAGCAAAGATAATCCAAAATTTTCGGAGCATCCTTTGCGATTTCGTGGCAAACAGATGATTTACAATCTAAGATACGAAGCGGATTTTTATAAAGTCTTTCCTTGCAGGTTTCGCAAAGCTCTTCTTCGCGCTGTTTAAAATAATCCTTTAAGGCTTTGTTATATTCTGCTCTGCATACCGGGCAACCTATAGAGTTGATATTAAGCTCAATATTTATTACGCCTAAACTGTCAAAAACGCTTTTAGCAAGCATTATAACTTCCGCATCGGCAATATAGCTATCCGCACCGAAAACCTCGACGCCGAATTGATGGTGTTCTCTCAGTCTTCCGCTTTGGGGTTTTTCATATCTGAAAACGGGAGTGAAATAAAAGGTTTTTAAAGGAAGAGCCGATTCGCCCAGATTGTTTTCGACAAAACATCTTGCAACGGATGCCGTACCCTCGGGCTTAAGCGTGATACTTCTGTTCCCTTTATCCAAAAAGGTATACATTTCCTTACCTACTATATCGGTCGTATCTCCAACGCCTCTTAAAAACAATTCGGTATGCTCAAACGTGGGAGTACGGATTTCTGTGTATCCGTAGCGGTCGGTCAAATTCCTAAGTAGATTTTCAAGAAAATGCCATTTATAAATTTCGGAAGGAAGAATATCTTTAGTTCCCTTTGGAGTGTTAAACATTTTTTACCTTTAAAGAATATATTTTTTGAGATTTCTGATACGCGCAATTTTTTCGAGATGCGAAAGCACGTAATCTTTGTCGATATTAATATCGATAACGTCATGGTCGCCGTTTGCCGTAAAGGAAATTTCTTCAAGTAAAAGCTCCATAACGGTATGGAGACGTCTTGCGCCTATGTTTTCGCTGTTTTCGTTTTCGGATGCGGCGATACGCGCAATTTCATTTATGGCATCGTCCGTAAAATTCAAATTGATTTTATCGACTTTTAATAGTTCGGTATATTGGCGAAGAATTGCGTTGTCCGGTTCTCTTAAAATCCTGATGAAATCCTGTTCGGTTAAACTTTTTAACTCAACTTGAATAGGAAATCTTCCTTGAAGTTCGGGAATTAAATCCGAAACCTTAGATACATGGAAAGCGCCGGCTGCAATAAAAAGAATATAATCCGTCTTTATCGGTCCGTATTTTGTATTTACGGTACTGCCTTCGACAATAGGAAGGATATCTCTTTGAACGCCTTCTCTTGAAACGTCCGGACCGCTGGTGTTGTTTTTTCCGGCGATTTTATCAAGTTCGTCGATAAATATAATACCGTCTTGTTCGGCGCGCTTAATGGCTTCGCTTGCGATACTGTCGTTATCTATAAGTTTGCTTGCTTCTTGCTGCGAAACGATATCGATAGCTTCCCTTACGGTAACACGTCTTTTAATCTTCTTTTTAGGCATAAGGCCGCTAAAGAATTCTCCGATATTATTATCGTTTCCGCCGCCCATTGCTCCGAGCTGTAAAGGCTTGTTAGTTTCGTCAACTTCGATTTCCACAGGAATTTTATCAAGTCTTCCCGCTGCAATATCCTGCATTGTTTCTTCACGGATTTCCGCATCGGACTTATCGGGATTTGCCTTTTTTCTTATAGGGAGCAAAGCATCGCAGATTTTTCTTTCCGCAATTTCTTTTACCTTAGGCATAACCACGGAAATTCTGTCGTCACGAACGATACGGATAGCGGCTTCGACTAAATCTCTTACCATAGATTCTACGTCACGTCCGACATAGCCTACTTCGGTGTATTTGGTCGCTTCGACTTTTATAAAAGGAGCCTTGATGAGCTTAGCAAGTCTTCTTGCAATTTCGGTTTTTCCTACGCCGGTAGGTCCTTTCATAATTATATTTTTCGGGGTAATTTCTTCTTTTAATTCCTCGGGAAGAAGGCTTCTTCTGTAACGGTTTCTAAGTGCTATAGCCACCGATTTTTTGGCTTCGTCTTGACCGACGATATAACGGTCCAGTTCGAAAACTATTTGTTTGGGAGTGAGTTCCATAATACCTCCTACACTACTTCAACAGTCAAATTGTGATTGGTGAAAATGCAAATATCGCCTGCGATTTTCATGGCGCGTATGGCGATATCCTCCGCATCGAGATCGGTCGCATCAATAAGCGCGCGGGCTGCCGCTAACGCGTAATTTCCGCCGCTTCCTATTGCGCAAACACCACTTTCGGGTTCGATAACGTCGCCTGTTCCCGAAACGATAAGTAAAGTATCTTTATCTGCAACTATAAGCATGGCTTCAAGCTTTCTGACTGCTTGACCAAGCCTCCATTCCTCCGCAAGTTCAACTGCGCTGCGCATTAAATTACCGGAATATTTTTGGAGCATACCTTCAAATTTTTCCGAAAGAGAAAACGCATCGCTTACCGAGCCTGCAAAACCTACCACGACTTTGTCGTCGTAAAGTCTTTTGACTTTTTTTGCGTTTCCTTTAAGAATAATGCTTTCGCCCATAGTAACCTGTCCGTCACCGGCTATTACGGTTTTTCCGTTTCTTTTGACGGCACAGATGGTAGTACCCTTGAGTTCCATAATTTTCACCTCTAGATAGTAAAATTACTATATATTGGAAATATTACCACAAGCGCATTTTGTAGTCAATTGTAAATGAAATTATATTAAGTTATTTAAAAGAAAAATGTTTAAAGAAGTAAAAGCCCTTTCGGCATAAAGTTCCTTTTTTTTCGCTTTGTCACGAGTAGCAACCGAAAGCTCATCGGTTAATTGGAAGCTTGCGTGCATGGGTTGAAAAATTGATCCGTTACCGTTCGTTATATAAGAGATTAATGCGCCCAAAACCGTAGTATTCGGCAAAATCAACGATTCATTTTCATTTAGTCTTTTATATAAATTTATACCGCAAACAAGCCCTGTCGCTATACTTTCAACGTAACCTTCACCTCCGTTTATTTGACCTCCGAAAAATACGGTGGAATTGCTTTTTAGGGATAAATCCGAAGATAAAAGCTCCGGAGAATTGATAAAAGTATTTCTATGCATTACTCCATAGCGCACAAATTCGGCAGATTGCAGAGCGGGAATCATAGAAAAAATGCGCTTTTGTTCGGCAAAATTTAAATTGGTTTGAAATCCGACCATATTAAAAAGCGTGTTTTCTTTATTTTCGGGACGAAGTTGGACTACTGCGTATGGTTTTTTTCCGCCGAGAGGATAAAGCCCCACCGGACGGAGAGGACCGAAACGCAAAGTATCCCTTCCTTTATCCGCCATATATTCTACAGGCTGACAAGCCGAAAAAACGTCCCTTTTTTCAAATTCCTTAAGTAATACCCTTTCCCCTGCCCTGAGAGCGTCAACAAATACATAATACTCATCTTTATCCATAGGCAAGTTAAGGTAATCGCTGTCGCCTTTATTGTACCTCGACATAAAATACGCCTTATCCATATCAACGCTTTCTTTAGTTATAATCGGCGCGACCGCATCATAAAAACTAAGCTTTTCCCCCACGATTTTTTTTATACTGTCGCTTAATGTGTCAGAGCAAAGCGGACCTGCGCAAACTATTGTGTAGTCGTCAATTTCGGTTTTTTCCTCACGGATAATTTTTAAATTGGGATATTTTAAAAGTTCTTCTTCAACATTCTTTGAAAATTTTTCTCTGTCTACTGCAAGAGCGCCCCCCGATGGGACGGATGCAAAATTAGCGCAGCGTAAAACCAAGCTGTCAAGCGCTTCAAGCTCACGCTTTAATTCGCCTTGCGGAGTGTTAATATCGGTGCTTTTTAAGCTGTTTGAACAAACTAGCTCAGCAAAATCACCCCCGTGGTGGGCGGGGGTGAGTTTATTTGGACGCATTTCGTACAGTTCAACGTCAACCCCTCTTTTAAGGAGTTGATAGCAAGCCTCGCATCCGCTAAGACCTGCGCCGATAACCTTGACGGTTTTATTTTTCATCTTTTGCGTCTTCTGTGTGTCCGCAAGCCTTATTCATACAAACGTATTGGGTTCCGGTCTTTTTTTTAACTACTCGCATTGCGCCCTTGCACTCGGGACAAAGAACGGGAGCGGGAATTTCCCACGCGGAAAAATCGCAGTTAGGGTAATTGGAGCAACCGTAAAAGATTTTTCCCGTTTTCGTATGCTTTTCGGCAACGTCTCCGCCGCACTTGGGGCAAGTAGAAACTTTAACAGGAGGAAGGCTCTTGATATTTTTGCATTTGGGATAATTCGGGCAAGCCAAAAACTTTCCGTATCTGCCTTCTTTAATGACCATATTTGCTCCGCATTTGTCGCAAATTACTTCTGTTACTTCGTTTGTTTGTTGAATTTTTGTGGTATTGCTTTCTGCCATTTTAATCTCCTCGATAAATTTTGGATAAAAGTCCTTTATTATATTTTGCCATTCTATACCCTCTTCGACTGTGTCGAGAGATTTTTCCATATTTGCCGTAAACTTTAAATCGATTATATCCGAAAAACAGTTCTCCAAAAATTCCACTACTTGCAAGCCTAAAGCTGTCGGCTTAATGGATTTTTGTTCCTTTTCGGTGTATTCACGCTTTGAAAGAACTGATATTACCGATGAATAAGTAGAAGGTCTGCCGATTCCGTTTTCTTCCATAGCTTTAACAAGAGACGCATCCGTAAACCGAAGCGGAGGTTTTGTAAACTTCTTTTCGGATTTTAATTTAGTAAGGAAAAGAATTTCGCCTTCCGTAAGAACCGGAAGAGCGTTCTCGTCTTTTTCTTCGTCTTCGGCTGCAGTATTGTCGTAAATTACGGTGTAACCTTTAAATTTAATCGTTTTGCCGCTGACTTTAAATCCGTATTCGTCCGCCTCGCAAACGCCTGCGACTCTGACCGTTAAAGTATCGTAAAGGGCATCGGTCATTTGGCTGGATAAATACCTTTCGTAAATAAGTTTATATAAACGGTATTGATTTTTTTGTACCTTGTCTTTAATGCTTTCGGGTGTAATATCCAAAGAAATCGGTCTTATTGACTCGTGAGCGTCTTGAATAGAGCCCTTTGCGGTATAAACGTTACCTCTATAAGGTGCGTATTCCTCTCCGAAATACGCCCTAATATATTTTAGAGTTTCCGCTTGAAAATCGGGCGACACTCTTACGCTGTCCGTACGGATATACGTAACAAGCGCAATCTGTCCTTCTCCGCTGACTTCTACGCCTTCGTAAAGCTGCTGGGCTATTTGCATAACCTGAGGAGCGCTCATTCCAAGTCTGTGAGAACCGTCCTGTTGAAGCGTCGAGGTTGTAAAAGGAGGAGCCGGTCTAACTCTTGCCACGCTCTTTTTTACGCTGTCCACTTTGTATTTTGCGGATTTTAAATCCGAAAGCACGGCGTTCATAGCGGCTTCGTTTTCGATTTTTAAATTAACCTTATTTTTATCAGCAAGCGTGCTTTTTATGGTTATTCCGTCACGGCTTCCGTCGTTAAATAATGCGGTAAGCGTCCAATATTCGACGGGAACGAAACTTAAAATTTCCTTTTCCCTGTCAACAATCATTTTAAGCGTTGCGGATTGTACTCTTCCGCCCGAAAGACCGGATTTGATTTTTCTTGAAAGTATCGGACTTACCTTGTATCCGACAAGCCTGTCAAGGACACGCCTTGCCTGCTGAGCGTTAACCAAGCGCATATTGATTTCTCTTGGGTTTTCGAGGGCGCGGTTAACCGCTTTTCCCGAGATTTCGTTAAATTCAATACGGATTTCTCCGTCTCCGATATTAAGAAAGTTTTTAAGATGCCAAGAAATTGCCTCGCCTTCGCGGTCGGGGTCGGTTGCAAGATAAACTTGGTCTGCCGATTTGACCATTTCGATAAGGCGTTTTATCGTATCTTTTTGTTCGGGTGTTTCGATATATTTAGGGACGAAATTATGTTCTACGTCAATACCGAGTTCACGGGGGGGAAGATCGCAAATATGACCTTTCGATGCTGTAACACGGTAGCCCTGTCCAAGGTATTTTTGAATCGTTTTCGCCTTGTGAGGCGATTCCACAATAATTAGCTTCATTTACACTCCATAGTAATTGCCGACAAGTTTCTTTATTAAGCCGAATAACTCCATTTTTGTCAGCAATGCGTTTAGCTCTTTAACCGTTAAGGCGGTAAGCTCGGAAAGTTGGTCGAAATGCAAGTCGGATTTATTTAATTCCGAAAGGATTAATTCCTCTATCATATCGAGTTGTATTTCCGAAACCTTCGTGGTGTCGCTTTCTTTCATACCGAATTCGTATAAAATATCGTTTACGTCGGTAACCATAGCGCCTTGTAAGGTTTTTATTAAATTATTAACTCCCTCGCTCATTTTTGAAGTAATGTTTCCGGGAGTGAGAAACAACCTTTTATTTTGCTCGACAGCGCACGATGCAGTGATAAGCGAACCGCTGTTTAGCCCTGCTTCCGTAACGAGAATACCCTTTGAAATACCGCTTATAAGTCGGTTTCTTTCGGGAAAACGGTATTGTCTTGGCGCGCTTTCGGGCATATATTCCGAAACAATAAGACCTTTATAGACGATTTCCTGATAAAGCTCCTTATTTTCGGAAGGATATATAACGTCCGCTCCCGAGCCTAGTACCGCAATGGTTTTTCCACCGTTAGCTATACAAGTTTCATGCGCTATGGTGTCGATTCCTCTTGCCATACCGCTTATTATCGTTAAGCCCGCTTTAGAAAGACCGCCGACAAAATTTTCGGTAATTTGTTTTCCGTACCTTGTAGGCTCTCTCGTTCCGACTACTCCGATTGACGGAGTGTTTAATAATTCCTTTCTGCCCTTAAGGAAAAGAATCAGCGGAAAATCGGGAAGTTCCTTTAGGGTTTCGGGATACTCAGGCTCAAGGTATGATAAAGCAATAATTTCCTTTTTGTCTAGCGTTTCAAGCAAACTTTCTATATATAATTTGTCGCGGGTTGCTCTAAGTATTTCTGTAAAGCCGCTTTCAATTACCGTGTTTACCTTTGGTAAAAGTAGCTCGAAATTGTCATAAAGTTCCCTCGGAGACGATACCAAAGAAAGTAATGCTTGTTTTTTTAAAATTCCAACTCCCTGAAGGCTTGTAAGCCACAATAAAGCTTTTATATCTTGATTGCAGCTCATAGTGCGCTCTCCTTATATTTAATTCCCGTATCATTGCAACGGTATTGAACCGCCTCAAGTATATGTGAGGAGCCAATATCCTTGCTTTCTTCTATATCTGCTATTGTTCTTGCTACCTTTAGTATTCGGTCAAACGCTCTTGCGGATAAACCGTATCTTGTAAATGCAGCTTTCATTATCTCTTCGCATTTGTCGTCGATTTTGCAGTATTTTGAGATTAAATTAGAATTCATTTGTGCGTTGCAATAGATACCGTCACCGGAAAATCTTTCCCTTTGGATATTTCTTACTCGTTCAACTCTTTCCCTGACAGTTTCGGAGCTTTCAACATATACGCTTTCCCTTAGCTCGCCGTACGTTACGTTATCGACGTCTACGGCAATATCTATTCTATCCATAAGAGGTCCGCTCAAACGTGAATTGTATCTTTTAATCTCGGCAAAAGTGCAGGTGCACTTCTTAAGTTTGTTGCCTAGGTTACCACAAGGACAGGGATTTCGACTTGCAATCAGCATAAACTCAGCAAGATAATCTACACTTTTCGCTACCCTCGTAACCATAATTCTACCGTCCTCTAAAGGCTGTCTTAAGGTCTCTAAAGTATGGCGCTCATACTCGGGCATCTCGTCAAGGAACAATACTCCGTTATGCGCCAAGCTGTATTCGCCGGGTACGCTGTGCGCTCCTCCGCCTGTTAACGAAACAGTGCTTGCGGTGTGATGAGGTGAACGAAACGGACGTTTAGTAACAATACCTGAATCCTGATCCAATATCCCTGCCACGCTGTGAATTTTCGTCACTTCAATCGCTTCTTCAAACGTTAGAGCAGGCATAATTGTAGGAACACATTTTGCCAGCATAGTTTTACCTGCGCCGGGAGGTCCGTTCAAAATTATATTATGACCGCCGGCTACAGCTATTTCCAGCGCGCGTTTTGCAGCAGTCTGTCCCTTTACGTCGGATAAATCAATATTGTATTTTTTTTCAGTCTGCATGGCTTTAAAATCGGTTGAAGGCACCCTTTCGTAAATATCGAGGTTGCTTAAAAATGCAACTGCATCCGAAAGCTTTTTTAAAGCGTATACTTCGCAGTCTTTTATGTAACTTGCTTCCTTAAAATTATCATAGGGTATAATAAATTTTTTATAGCCTTTTTGAAGAGCGGAGATCAGCATAGGCATAATTCCGTTAATTTTTCTTATTGTACCGTCTAAAGAAAGTTCACCTACTAATATAAAATCCTTATATTTATCTTCTTGAATTATTCTGTTACCGATAAGCAAGCCTACCGCAATAGGTAAATCAAAAGCAGTCCCTTCCTTTTTTATATCTGCGGGAGCGAGATTAACGGTAATTTTTTTAGGCGGAATATCTAAAAAACTATTTTTTAAAGCGGATTTAACTCTGTTTTTTGCTTCTTTAACTCCGGTAGTAGCCATACCTACTATATCAAACGCAGGCAGCCCCGCTCCAATATCGACTTCTACGTCAATGGGATAACCTTCGATTCCTTCCAAACCAAAACTTTTAACAATCGCAAGCATATCAACCCCTTGCTAACCGTATTTTTATAGGTAAAAATAAAGCCCCGTTTTTTAAATTCGGGGCTTTTTTAATTAGCTTTTTACCTTTTTTCTAAATATTTTATTAAGCGTATAGCTTAATCTTTCGCCCCAGGCTTTGACCGAAGAAGCGTAAGTGTTACTCATCGGTAAAATCTTAAGCTGTTTTCTTGAAACGAGAATATCGTATACAAGATAGGCGTAGTAAATTGTGAGTAAAGTATTTATAGCGCCGAACAAGAAGTTTACGACTAATTTATTTTCGATAACCGTCCAATTAAGACCGCTGTCATAGCCTATTACGTTATAGCTGATAGCACAATTTATAAAGAGCATCGAAGCGTAAAAAGAAAACACAAACAGTACTCTCTTGTCGTTTCCGAGAAAAGCGTAGATAAGCATAAACGCAAGCCCCAAAATCATTGTATAAGGTCTCATTCTTAAACTGAACGTAAACATAGTTGCTATAAAGAAAGATGCTATTAATACAAGTTCAAGTCTGTTTTTCTTTTTCCAATACAGCGCTACGCAATAAATAAGAAGAACGATAATAAAGACTATATCTACTACGCTTGAAGCTAAAGTAATTTCTACGGCATTTTTACCAAGTAAGGATGCAAAGTTAAATGCGTTAAAGCCGTATACCGCAACTTCCGCAACAAGCTTAAACATAAGCGTGATAGGAGCCATAGCTTGACCTGCTTTAATAAGCGTAAACGTTGCGGGAACTGACAAAGCATAAAACAGAATAACCCATAAAATCAGGGATAATCCCATAAGGGTACGGTAAAGCGTGCTTTTATCGGATTTAATTATTGCAACAACCGCATACAGCAAAACGAAAGGAAGCAAAATAAGTGCGGATGCCGAAAGCAGAACTGCGAACAAATAAGCTATTAACATTCCGTAATAATTTTTGCTAAGCAAGAAATAAACGGTAATAAGAAGAAGCGCAACCGTCATACTGTCCCATACAGCCCAAGCCGAGCTCATAGCAACTACCGAAGGAATGATTGAATAGAGCCCGCAAACAATAGCCGAAGAAATATTATCCAAACGCTTTTTGGCGATTAAATAAACAAAGAATATAGCGACAAGGTCACCGAGTACCGCAAACATTTTTATCATAAGAGCAATGCTCATCGTGCTTGCGCCGCTTATTTTTGCCAAAACGCCTATTACGCTTAGAACGTACATTGATAAAGGAGCAAGGAGCTTATCGTTATACGAATAAAAATAAGCGGGACCGTACTTCCCTAGCCAAGAAGAATAGAAAGTCAAACTTTCGTTTTCTGCGCCGAGCTTATAAAACTCTACGCTTTGACCAAAACCGCTTGTAAACACCGCAATTAATGTTCTTATAACAGCGGCTGCGGCAATAATCAATACTATAGGCAATACGGGCGATTTTAATATCTTGCCTGAAACCGTTTTTTCGTCAAGCAATGAAATTTTTTCTTTACTTCCCATATATCTTCTGTAAAGAATATACGCAACGTAAACTGCTGCAAAAGTAAGCAGTGCGCCAATCACAACGCCCCAAATATTAGAAATTTGAGCGTTTGAGAAGGTATTGTTTTTTAAGGTAACTACGGTGTCTTCCGAGCCTACTGCGGCAGGAGAAACTTTTTCTATTTGGAAATTATCGAGATAAACAGTTGCGGTAACTTCATAATCCTTTTCGCCGACTTGAATACCTACCGTAGCGTTATCCATATTTTCTGATTTAAAATAACTGGTATAGGTATGCCAGGTTTGACTTGCTGCGGTAATCTGATTGTCACGGTTAAAATTGGTTTGATCCGCAACCGTAAAATACAAGCCGATGTATTCGTTTCCCGTTGTTGTGGGAGACATTGTTCCCTTTACAAAATAATTGAAAGTAACTTTGTAAGTCGAACCTTTAGAGAGCTTTACGTTTTGATAAATCCCCATATATCCGAGGGCGTTAGAGGTAGTGATACGCAAAACTTTTTCGCCAAGTTCGATTTCATCGGTGTTGGTTAGAGCAGTAACCGCGGTATTGGAAGAAGCTAAAAGAGAAGCAAAATCTTCGGTTTTAACGCCGTTCGATTCCTGATCGTAGCCGGGATAATAAAGCACGAAAGAGTCTTCGATATCAGTGACGCCTTCAAAATTACCGTTAGTAATAAGCGCCTTATTATTACCCGAACAACCTGTCAGTATAAGACAGGTTGTCAGTAGCAATACAATAATGACTGCAAATTTTTTCATGGTTACCTCGTTGACTCGCGAACCTTTGCCGCCTTACCGAGTCTGCCTCTGAGATAATACAGCTTTGCGCGTCTGACTTTACCTTGACGGGTAATTTCTATATGATCGAGTTTCGGAGAATAGAGAGGGAATGTTCTTTCAACGCCGATACCGAAAGAAAGTCTTCTTACGGTAAAGGTTTCACGAAGACCGCCGTTTCTCTTTGCGATAACGGTACCTTCAAAAGCCTGAAGTCTTTCACGGTTTCCTTCAATAACTTTAACGAAAACTTTAACGTTGTCGCCTACATTGAAATCTGGGAAAAGAACGGTTTTAACGGCAACTTTTGCAGCTTCGATTTCTTCGGCGTTGGGAGCGAAATCTTCGTCTCCAACATATTCGATACCTGCTTTTTGCGCGTCGCCTTTAGCCTTTTTGATGCGTTCTGTTCTGTCGTGGGTGGCTTTAGCCAGTGCCTTTTTTTCGAAAAGAAGGTCCATTTCCTCTTTTTCGATTTGATTGATAATGTTCATAATGACTTTACCTCCTATAATTACTAAGTGTTCTTGTTCGCTGAGATACAGAGGACCACCCGAAGTCATGCGTGATATATATTAGCAAATATAATTAAAATTCGCAAGCAAAATTTATATGTTGATTAAGAAAAAAATTTGGCTAAAATTAGTTAAAAAGCGTTCTTGATATGTTCGTCAATTTCATTAGCTATTACCGAAATTACATCAAAGCGGACGTCCGCAATCTCATAAAGATTTTTTTCTAGTAAATAAAGGGTTGCGCCCTTTTTTAAACAAGCTATTTTATGCGGAGTAACAGCATCCAAAGGATGAAAACCGCCTTTTTCCGAGCGGTATTTTACCTCGACAAAAACGTAGTAACCGTCAAGGGGATCAATTGCGACAAGGTCTAATTCGCTGCCCTTATAGCGGATATTTTCGCCGATTATTTCATATCCGTTTAAAATTAAATAATTTTTGGCAAGGGTTTCCCCTACCGCCATTGCTTTTTGAGTACTCATGCGATAAATCCTTTAATGAAACTTTTACGGTGAATTTCGCAAGGACCGTATTTTTTGAGCATTTCTATATGAAGCGCGGTGCCGTAGCCTTTATGCTGTTCAAAATGATACTGGGGGTATTTTTCGGCGTAACTAACCATAAGTCTGTCCCTTGATACTTTTGCGACAATCGATGCCGCGGCAATAGAATACGATAGTTCGTCACCGTGAATAATCGAAACGCTGGGATATAATAAATTTAATTTTACCGCATCAATAAGCACGATGTGAGGGATAGGAAACAAAGTGTTAATTGCTTCCGTCATGCAATTTTTGGTGGCATTTAAAATATTTATCGTATCGACGGTTTCTGCATCCGCAAAAACGGTTTTAACACAAATCGCCTTTTCAATAATGATTTGATATAGATCTTCTCTTTTTTTTTCGGTCAGCTTTTTGCTGTCGTTCACCCCTTCGATTATATCATTTAACGGCATGATAACAGCGCTTACCGAGACGGGGCCTGCAAGAGGACCGCGGCCTGCTTCGTCAACTCCGGCAATTAAAAATTTTCCTTCCGCAAGGTATTTTCTTTCGTATGTAAGTAAATCGGTTTCGTTTTCCATATTAAGGCTTTTCCATAATTATTTTTCCGAGAGCCAGTTTTCGAAAATCGGTAATCAAGCCTTTCGCAGCTCTTTCCATGTCGTATTCGTTGCCCTTAAGAAGAAATCCTCTCGATTTCGCTATAAGATTTAACCCGTCTTCCTTTTCGTTTATTGGATCGAATCCGTATCGGCTTTTAAGTCTGTCTGCAAAATTATCCCTTAAAAATGCATACAATTCTTTACCAAGTTCGCATATATCAAGTATTTCATCTTTTACGCTTCCGATAATTGCAAGACGCATTGCCTTATTTTGGTCGGAAAAATCAGGATAAAGAGTTCCCGGAGTATCCATAAGTTCAACGCCATCACTGATTTGAACCCATTGTTTACCCTTGGTAACGCCGGGTTTATTGCCGGTAACCGCTTTTTTTGCGCCTAAAAAACTATTAATTAGAGTGGATTTACCGCAGTTGGGAACGCCGATTACCATCGCTCTGATGATTTTTTTCACTCCCTTTGCCTTCCATTTTTCTAGCGTCGCTTGGTTAATTTTAATTAATGCGTTAGAAATTTCTTTTGTGTTAGCTTTTGAAACGCTATTTGCGAATATTGCGGTTTTGTTATTTTGAGAAAAATAATCAAGCCATAATTTTAAATCCGCTTTTTCCACAAGATCGGCTTTATTTAAAACGTATAAAATCGGTTTAATCCCAATAACATCGTCAAAAGCGGGATTGATTGACGACATCGGCGCTCTTGCGTCCAAAACATAAATGACGGAATCGATAATTTTTATCTCCTCCTTCATCATTCTTATCGCTTTGGTCATATGACCGGGAAACCAATGGATAAACATACTATTCCTTAAGTAAATCGGGGCGCTGCGCTTTTGTTATCTCTAGTGATTTTTTGCTTCGCCACTCTTTAATTTCTTTATGATTGCCCGAAAACAAAACGTCGGGCACTTTTATGCCCATAAATTCCTGAGGTCTCGTATAATGAGGATACTCCAATAAACCGTTGGAAAAGCTTTCCTCATCGGTAGACTGTTCGCTCCCAAGCACTCCGGGAATATATCTTACAACGCTGTCTATAACTACAAGGGCAGCAAAATCTCCCGATGTCAAAACGTAATCGCCTATAGATAATTCCATATCAATATCAAGGTCGATGACACGTTGATCTATCCCTTCGTAACAACCGCTGACAAGCACGATACGGCTTTCTTTTGAAAGCTCGATAACAAGCTCCTGCGACAACTTTTTACCTTTGGGAGAAAGATAAATTCTTTTTGCCTCGTGATTTGGATCAACATAAGTAATAGCATCATGAAGAGGCTGAGGCGTCATAACCATGCCTGCCCCTCCACCAAAAGGCGCATCGTCGCATTTTTTATGTTTATCTTTAGAAAAATCTCTTATTTGAACCGGACTTACAGAAAACAAGCCCGAATCTTGGGCTTTTTTTAATATACCGGTATTTAAAGAGGAATAGATTTCCGGAAAAAGAGTAAGCGCGTCAATCTTCATAAACCGCCACCTCTAAAAGCGCCGAGCGGTCAACGGTAACGATTTTTTTATCTACGTCAACCGATAAAATTACTTTTTTTAAAGCGGGAAACATAAAATCAGCCTTGTCCTTTGTCACAACGTATACATCTGCGGCACCGTTTTGCAAAACATCGGATATTATGCCGAATTCTGTATCCTCGGATACAACTTTACAGCCAATTACATCAACAATAAAATTGCGGTCGGGAGGAAGCTTAACAGCTTCGGCTCGTTCTACTTCGACAAATTTTTGTCTAAAGGTTTCCGCAACCGTGCGATCCACACCGACAAGCGACAAAAAAACCGCGTCGGAGGCTACGCGCGAGGATAAAACCTCATAGCGCGTACCTTCGATTATTACGGTTTTTAATTTTTTAAAGCGCGTCGGATTATCGGTTAAAGGCTCAATTTTTAACTCTCCGTTAATGCCTTGAGGCTTTAAAATTTTACCTATTTTAATCAACGCGTTCCTCGATGCTTACGGTAGTTTTCTTATCGCTCTTTGCGGTTGCCGCTTTTACAAGCGTACGGATAGATTTTGCGATACGGCCTGATTTGCCGATGATTTTACCGATAAGCAGTTTGTCCGCTATAACCTTGATTTTTACTTCGCTTTCATCCTCGATAAGCATGACTTCGTAGCCTTCGTCGCCTACTATCTGTTTGAGGATGTATTCTACTAATTCTCGCATATTACTCCTTACTTGGGTTTATATTAAGCATTTTTTGCAACAAGCTCTTTAAGCATTGCGCTGACTTTTGCGCCGCCGCTTACGTACTTGTCATATTTTTCCTTATCAAGCTTAAACTGCTCTGTCTTAGCCGAAGGATTATACTCGCCGAGTTTTTCGGTCAATGTAGGGGTTTTGGTGGTATCTATAGCAACGATACCAAAGTATTCTGCTTTCTTCTTTCCCATTTTTACAAGCTTAAGTTTAACTTCTTGCTTTACAACTGTTCTTTCGATAATACCGGCGTTTTTAAAAAGTGAACGGATAACTTCGGTAGGTTGTGCGCCCTTTTCAAGCCATGCTTTCGCTTTTTCATTGTCTATTTTAAGCTCTGAAGGTACGCTTACGGGATTATAATAACCGAGTTGCTCAATATATTGAGAGTCACGCGCATTTCTGCTGTCGATAACGACGATACGATAAAAAGGCGCCTTTTTTGTACCCATTCTAGTAAGTCTGATTTTTACTGCCATATTTTTATCCTCCGATAATAATTTTATAATTTACTTCCCTAAAAAGGGAAATTTATTCATTTTTCCTGACGAGAATTTTCTCATCATTTCTTTTATTTGGTCAAACTGGTTCATAAGCTTATTGACTTCTTGAACGTTGGTTCCGCTTCCCTCAGCGATTCTCCTTCTTCTACTTGCCTTTAAAACTTCGGGATGCTGTCTTTCATAAGGAGTCATAGAGCGGATTATCGCTTTTGTTAGGTCCAATCTTTTTTCGTCAACTTGCAAATCTGAAGCCTTAACTTTACCTGCAATTCCGGGTATCATTCCAATCATATCTTGAAGATTTCCCATCTTTTTCATACTGTTAAGCTGGTCAAGATAATCATCTAAGTCAAAACTTCTTTCTTTAATTTTTTTTGCAAGTTTAAGCGCGTCCTCTTGGCTAACGGCTTGTTCCGCCTTTTCGATAAGCGTCAAAACGTCGCCCATACCTAAAATTCTGGATGCCATTCTGTCGGGATGGAAAGGCTCTAAATCGCCCATTTTTTCGCCGATTCCGGCAAATTTTATGGGTTTTCCGGTAATAGCTTTTATTGAAAGCGCAGCTCCGCCCCTGGTATCGCCGTCAAGTTTTGTCAATATAACGCCGGTTATATCTATCTTTTTATTAAAGGTATCCGAAACGTTTACCGAATCCTGACCGAGCATAGAATCGACAACCAAAAGTACTTCGGTGGGAGAAACAGCTTTTTTGATTTCCGATAGTTCGCCCATAAGCTCTTCGTCTATATGAAGTCTGCCTGCGGTATCAATAATCATAGCATCGAAGCCTTTGGTTCTGGCATAGTCAAGCGCTTTCGTTGCGATTTTAACGGGAGAAATCTGTCCCATTTCGAAAACTTCCGCATCACACTTTCCGCCCACGATTTGAAGTTGAGAAATGGCTGCGGGACGGTATATATCACAAGCTACCAAAAGAACTTTTTTACCTTGTTTTTTAAGCATAAGGGAAAGCTTTCCGCACATCGTGGTTTTACCGCTTCCCTGAAGACCGCACATCATAATAACTGTAGGAAGTCTGTCGCCGACGTTTAATTTGCTATGAGTACTGCCCATAAGCGCAGTTAATTCTTCGTTGACGATTTTTACAACCTGCTGAGCGGGATCAAGTCCTTTTAAAATATCGTCGCCGACGGCTTTTTCGCTAACCTTATTAATAAAATCTTTAACTACTACAAAGTTTACGTCTGCCTCTAAAAGGGCAATTCTGACTTCACGCATAGCTTGTTTTATTTCAAGCTCGGTAAGCTTACCTCTGTTTCTCATTTTGGAAAAAATATGG
>LAHS01007861.1_pt1 | contig 19302 bp, 8 predicted proteins | sample 329651 | NCBI WGS metagenome assembly LAHS01 (sample SAMN03275699, study PRJNA271635) | activated sludge metagenome | isolation source: sample C-1 Sludge from hydrolytic chamber (first chamber) of Anaerobic... | reverse complement strand
AAAGCAAACAGCCTTTTTAAACCGTTGCGCCCAGCATTGCGAACATATGTTGAAACGCCATAACAACATCTTTTAGCGTAATGCCTTTAAAAAGGCTGTTTGCTTTTTTTGAATCCATTTTTTACCTCCGAAGTATGTTTTTACAAAAAAAAGAGTTACTGTTGTAACTCTAAATTTCATTAGTTGAAGAAAATACTAATCCGCAGATTTTGCATAGGAAAATTAAATTAACCCTGTTTGATATCCGCATATCAGTCCTCGTCCTTATGTTTTTTCAATGATACAACATAGATAAAAAAAATGCAATCGTAGAAAAGCATTTTTCAAAAATTTTTTATGCCCTTACCGCGCTGTATTGACTGTTATAAAGTTCTACGTAAAAACCGTTTTTCTCCATAAGTTCTTTATGCGTACCCGATTCGATTATCGAACCGTTTTTTACAACCAAAATTATATCCGCGTCCAAAATCGTAGACAAACGGTGCGCTATAACGAAGCTCGTTTTGTTTTTCATAAGTTTATCCATAGTTTCTTGAATTAATAATTCCGTTCTGGTATCTACGTTACTGGTCGCTTCGTCCAAGATCAAAATCTTTGGATTTTTTAAGTAGGCTCTTGCAATTGTAAGCATTTGTTTTTGTCCGCCGCTTATATTTGCGCTTTCCTCGTTGATTTCGGTATCGTAGCCCTTTTCTAAGGAATTGATAAAATAGTCAATTCTTGCGTTTTCGGCGGCTGCCATAACTTCTTCTTTAGTTGCGCCTTGCTTGCCGTAAGCGATATTGTCGTATACGGTACCCGAAAACAGCCAAGTTTCTTGAAGAACCATACCGAAAAGATCCCTTAGTTCCTCTTTTGTGGTATCCATAATATCCACGCCGTCAATGATAATCTGACCGCTAACTATATCGTAAAAGCGCATCAAAAGATTGACGATAGTGGTTTTTCCTCCGCCCGTAGGTCCAACGATTGCGACTTTTTGTCCCGCTTTTATAGAAAGGTTAAGATTATTAATTAAAGGTTTATCGGGAGAATAGCTGAAACAAACGTCTTTAAATTCAACGTTGCCGAAGCCTTTTGGAGCCGGTCCGTTTTTGTCCTCGGGCATTTCCTTTTCGTCCATAATATTGTATACCCTTTTTGCAGCCGAAAACGTGTGCTGAAACATACCGAAACTGCCTGCTATACTGTTTAAGGGATTGGCAAGGAGTTTGCTGTAGAGGATAACCGCGATAACCGCGCCGACAGACATCGAATGCGATATGGTTAAAAGTCCGCCGATTAGACATATAAGGATATAAGCAATATTATTGGTAAATCCAATAATAGGCTCCACAACTCCCGCAAGATAAAAGCCCTTATCGAGATAGCCCTGCATTTCGTCCGTAAGTTTATCGTGCTTTTTCTCTTGTATTTTTTCAAGCGAAAACGCTTTTACGGTATCAAAGCCTGTGTAGTCCTCTTCTATAACCGCAAATCTTTTACCGGATATTTCCCTTACTCCTACAAAATGCTTTTCGCTTTTGGTTGCGATGAATGCGGATAAAAATACGGAAACGGGAACTATAGTAAGTACTATAAGCGCCATAATGTAGTTTACCAAAAACATCATTACAGCAATACCCACAACCTGTATAAGTCCGCTTATAAATAAATTAAAAACGGAATGAATTGTCGTACCCATAACCGAAACGTCGTCCGTCATACGGGATATAATTTCTCCGTTTGGAGTTTCGTCAACGTATTTTACGGAAAGTCTGCGGATTTTATCGGATATCTTAATGCGTGTCGTACAGGTAAAAAATCTGCTGATGACGTTATTCATAATAAGCATCGTGGCAAGCGAAGCTATTCCTGCCGCCAAAAAAACGATAAGAAGTTTTAATGTTTGTTCCCTAAGTCCGACTATGGGTTGACCCTCAGCCCACAAAAGATAAACATCGTCAAGCAGATCCCCTAAAAGTATCGGCGTTAAAATTGAAAAGAAAACTGAACAAATCGAAACGAAGGAAGCGAGTGAAAGCCAAGGCGCGATAGGCTTGGTATCTTTGATAATCCGGAGCATAATTGCGCTTTGGCGATCGGCGGCTTTTATTTTTTTAGTCATTTAAGCCCTCCTCGCCAAGCTGGGATTTATAAATTTCCCTATAAAGCACGCAGCTTTTCAAAAGTTCACGGTGTTTTCCTTCTCCTATAATTTCACCTTTATCCATAACGAAAACCTTATCGCAGTGCATAGCCGATGCGGCGCGTTGCGTAATGATTATCTGGGTTTTACCTTTAAGATAAGTGCTTAACGCACGGCGAAGCTTTGATTCGGTCAAAAAGTCAAGGTTTGAGAAGCTGTCGTCAAATATGTATATCGAAGAGGGCTTGATTATTGCCCGCGCAAGATTAATCCTTTGCTTTTGTCCACCCGAAAGGTTGTTGCCGGATTCTTTCAGCACAAAATCCAAACCGCCCTGCTCTTTTATAAAATCCCAGATTTGCGCAACGGTCAAGGCTTTGACAATTTCTTCGTCTGTTGCGTCGGGCTTGCCCATAAGAAGGTTATCTCTTACGGTTCCTCCGAAAATCATGCTTTTTTGAAGTGCAATAGAGATATTCTTCCTTATCGTTTCGTTACTTAGTTCGCAGTACAAACGGTTGCCTAATTTAATGGAGCCTTCCGCTTCGTAAAAGCGCAAAAGCACACGCATAAGGGTGGTTTTTCCGCTTCCCGTACCGCCGATAACGCCGACGATTTCTCCTTCGTTTACCGAAAAATCAATGTTTTTAAGAGCAAGCTGTTCGCTTTTTGGATATGAAAAGTTTACTTTTTTCAGTTCAAGATTACCCTCAAGTTCTATTGGCGGTTCCTTGCTTGGCTTTATGCCCTTAAGGTCGAGTATTTCATTTATTCTTTTTGCGCTGACCTTTATCCTCGGGAAAAAAACGAACAAAAACGACAATGTTAGTACCGAGCTCATCATTAAGGTTACGTATTGCACGCACGCAATAACCGCGCCGGCTGTGATTGCAGAGCCTGCGGAAATCCTTTTTGCGCCGACTAAAACTATTACTACGGTTGCGAGATTAAAAAGTAATATTGCAAAAGGCTCGATTACACCCGATAAAGTGTTTGCGCGAATAATATTGACAGCCATTTCTTTGGTTGCCTTGGCCATTCTTTCGTGCTCGTAATTTTCCTTTTTGAAAGCGCGGATTACTCTTATACCATTCAGCCTTTCTCTTACGACTTTGTTTTGAATGTCGATGTATTTATTGGATTTATCCCACATTCCGGTCATTTTGCCCGCAACAAGCACGGTAAACAATATGACCACGGGAGTAACAGCAAGAAGTATGTACGATAGCATTGCGTCTTCAAGCATCGTAAGAATAAAACCGCCGAAGAAAAGTATCGGAACGCAAACGATAGCGTAAACCACACTGATTGCAACTTCTTGAAAAACCCAAATATCTTCGGTCGTCCTTGTTATCATTCCTGCTGTGCCCAAAGATGAAAATTCTTCAACGCTTAAGGAATTTACCTTATTAAAAACCCTTTTTCTAAGTCCGCAGGTATAACCGCAAGCTATGCGCGAGTTCAACTTTTTGGTAAAAATTGAGCTTACCGCAGATACCGCAGCGAGGGCGACCATAATCCCGCTGAGTTTTCCGATATAGGGAAAATCGCCGTTTTTTATACCGATATTTATGATACTTGACATAATATAGGGCATAAAAAGACTTGCGATAACGGATACCGCATACAAAATAGCTGTTATTATGAGTTCCTTCCTGTAAGGTTTTATATCGTTAAGTAAATTCATAACAAATGCCATTATATAGAAAAACTATGTTTTAATCAATCAAAACAACAAAAGATTGTAGTAAAATGCACACAAAACTATGTTTTTCCCTTGCCAAATCAGACTAAGTTTGATATTCTTTTTCTTGCTGGAGAGATGGCAGAGTGGTCGAATGCATACGGCTCGAAATCGTACGAGGTGCAAGCCTCCTTGGGTTCGAATCCCAATCTCTCCGCCACAATAGAAAAACAGGCTAATTCTGCCTGTTTTTTTTGTGGCGGAGAGATTGTAATTCTCACCTTCGGTTCACGGCTTCGCTCGTACGTTTTGCGCCTTACGGATAACCGTTGGATTATCCGTAAAGCGCTTTCTTCCCCCCAAATAATCACACCAAAGACAAATCTTCGGTGTTTTTTTTAAAATAATTTAACCGATTTTCATATAACAATTAGAACTTATTGAAGGCGATTCAAGCCAAACCGAAGCATATCCTGACCATCCGTAGTGTACTCTGTATTTTCTGCTGGCATTTAAAAAGCCGTAGTTCGCGTAGTCGTATGCGACAACAGCATGGTTGATTTTTCCGGAAGTACCATCAGGTTTTTTCAGATTTCCGAAAAAGACAACAGGATAACCGGCATCTAACGTAGATTTGATATTTGTATTTAAGTAATACCAGTTATAAGACCAAGGTTGAGTATTATTAACCTCGTTTAAATAAGCTTGGATAACTAAAAACATATCATATGAATTCGTCATAGCAAAACCTGATCCGTTAGGATCTTCGCCGCCTAATTGCAGCAGCCTGTTTGTAAGTCCCGGACCATTCATTGTTTTATTGGGAAAATCGACGAAAGAACTGTTGTTTATAAGGCCGTAGTCAAATGCAAAATAGTTATAACCTATCATAAGATTAGTAGCTATATACCCACACGCTCCACCACTTCTATATCCCATTTTGGTAGTAGTATTTAAAGCAGGAAAGAAGGTTGTCATGCCTATCCGTGCAGAAGCGAGACTTATTTGCGACATCTCTTTTTGGGCAACGGCGCCGTTAATTGTGGAAATATTGGCTGATTTTGTATTTCCATTTATGTAGTTAATATTATCGGATGATATATTATTACAAAAAGCATCTGCCATCTTTCGGCTGTCGTCAGACATTTCTTGAATGGAAGAAGCCGGTATTGAGAGTTCGGACTTTAGGGTGTGCTTAAGCATACCCTCTTTCAAATAGTAATACTGCATACCTCCGCCGTAATACAAATCGGAACCATAACCTGAATAAGGCGAATAGCTTGCTTCAGCATATTCAACGTATTTTCCTGATTGGATATGATAAATTGCATAACCTATAGGACTCAGTTCGAACAAAGTATATGCGTTCCCGTCAAAATCTCTAATTTGCTTTGTCGCCGATATTGAGGCTTTCGAATCCATATTTGCGACGATATGGCTTAAAGTTAAATTATAGAGTCTTTGATTTTTTGCGACGTCGTTAAAAGCAGACATTTCAGCCACAACGTTTTTACTATTATCTTGCGATTGGGCAAATGCTGCGCTCGTAAACGGATTACAAAAAATCGCGAAAAGCATAGCCATCATTACGAAACATATAGCACTTATTGCAAATTTCTTTTTTATTATCGTTTTCAATTTTTACCTTCTTGCGTTAAATTTAAAATAATTGATTAAATCGTTTACAGCTCGACTATTTTATTAACGCCCGCCCCTTTTTAACGGTTACACTATAAACTACAATTAATTGAGTGGTTTTGTTCCAATAAATAATAAAAATCGTAGTAACTACGATTTTTGATATGGGTTTATTAATTGTTTATTAATCGCTTTTAATAATTTAATAGTTCTTTAATTAAAATTTTTGAGGTTTCAAAATCGGTTCCGTTAATGATAATATAATAACCATATTCTTCAAAATTAAATGAGAAACAAAAAGACCCATTTGAAATTTCTTTATACTTAATTTTGTTTTCATTCACGGCAAAAGAATTTTCCATATACATGTACTCTTCTAAATTTTGAATTATAATATCAGTGAAATTTTTCATGACAACTATTTGCTCTATTTCGGAAGCATTAATCTCATCGGAAACAACGTACTCTTCTTTTATAAATAATATTTCGTTCGTTTCCTTTAACAGAAATTGTTTACAATTTTTTCCGGTCATGTCAAATGATAAAAGGGAATTATCATCGTAATCTTTTATAGACGTGCAATTTTCTTCGTAAATATCTTTTGTTTCTATTAATCTTTTGTCTTCCGTATATCCACCGGTTAACAATATCGGCAACAATATTGAAAAAACTAAAATAATACATATACAGCTTACAGCGATAGCACTATATTTAAAAACCTTGTTTTTCGAGATTTTATGAGGAGCGTTATTTTGCATATAATCCTTTGCTTCCGCTATTACATTTTGGGATGGCATAAATGAATTAAGACTTGTTTTTATTCTATTCTCAATTAACTGTTTTTTCATTTTTGCTCCTTTTTACATTCTGTTACCGAATTTTTTTGTTCTTTCAGTTCACATTCTTTTTTGAGTTTTTCATAAATGGACGAAATTAAACGTTGAGTAGTCGATAATGGTTCATCGATTTTTTGAGCTATTTCTCTAACGGTTAAATTTTCCCAAAATTTCATTTCAATTATTCTTTTTTCCAGTGGCGCTAATTCTTCCAATGCATTCCTAATTAAAATTGAATCTATAAGCTTTTCTTCTTTGAAAACATCGCATATATCAAAGTGTTCTTCTATGTTTTCCATATGAAAATGGTTGTTTCTAATATTTATATTTATTGCAGCATTTTTAATCGATTTAAAAAGCCAGTTCAATCCATTTTCTTCCGGTCTGAACTGACCCGCGTTTTTTACGAGCTTTAACAAAACATCACTCACGAGGTCTTCAGCATAATTTTTATCGAAAAGGTATTTTCTTGCCATCACATAGAGCAAACCGCCGAATTCAACAAATAATTTATCCAATGATTTAATATTTCCCTTGCTAATCTCAAATATGAACTTATTAACTCTTTTAATATTTTTATCCATTGAATTATTGCCTCTTTGGTATCCCCAAATATCATATGTTTTTTTGCAATTTTGCGAACAAAAATGAGTTTGTCGTATCTAACTTAAATATGAAATACCGCTGTAAGGTATCCCTGTCTTATTTCCCCTTTTTCGGCAGTAAAGTATTTCTCTGCCTTTTTATATTCAAATAGTTTAACAATATAAATACTGCAATCATCAGAAGCGTTGCGCCGCAAATTACCGCATACATTGCGGAAACGGATACTTTGTCGCCGAAGAAGTAAAGATTAATGTCGAAGGCGTCCTTCATTCCTTCGATTGCCTCGTCGGGAAAACCGTATTTGGTTTGCAGCTCTGCCATGACGTTGTTTAAATAGTGCTGTCTGAAAAGCGAAGTGCCGTATGTACCGGGCAGGCATACCGCAACATTTTGCATTCCTTTTGAAAATTGCGAAATTGGATAATACGCGCCGCATATAAAACCGTAAACGGACGACACTATGACCGAAACTGCCGCAACTCCGCCCTGAGAAGTGATAAAGTGGCAAAGAAGCGAGGATACAGCCGTCCCGAACAAACACATGATAAGCGTATCCAAAAGAAGCAAAAACACGTCAAGTGCCGTCAAATGCCAACCAATAACGGCCAGATAGACGAAGCCCAGAAGCATTGCGGTTATACACACGATAAACGTGATGAGCGCGGTGGATATATAATAACTCAACGCTACGATAGAATTCTTTACAGGGGCGATTGTAATATCTTTTATCGGACCGTTTACCTTGTCGTCAACGATGACGGTATTAGCTACGAGCGCGACGGTAACGCAACAAACGGCGAGTATAGATGAAAGTTCCCATCCGCCGACGTACGCGCTGATATAACTTTTGTCGATATTAAGCCCTTCGGGGAGCGCGCTCTCGAAGGAAGTCGAGAAAATATTACCGAGGAAGCAAATATAGAGCACTATGAGGATAAGAGGCGAAATCATCGCCGACAAAAACGTACCTTTATCCTTAAAAAATATTTTTGTATTTCTTTCAGTCAAAGCAAGTAGAGTTCTCATTTGTCCTCCCCCAGTTTCTTTCCCGTTGCGGCGAGAAACACATCGTTCATTTTTCCCTTAGTGATTTCGTAGTCCGAAAAAAGCGCGGGATTATCCAAAATCATTTGAGTTGCTTCCTTTGTGGATTCAACTTCTATCCTTATTGCATCCGGAAGAGTTTGATAAGGCGCAGATAGCGATTCGACCAACTTGGGATCAGCATTGTAAATTGTGATAAAATCGCCGGTGTATTTATTTTTTAGCTCAAGGGGAGTGCCTTCCGCTACGATTTTTCCGCTGTCAAGTATCACAACGTAATCGGCATCCGTCGCTTCTTCCATATAATGAGTGGTAAGAAATACCGTTACATTATCTTTTTCCCTTAGAGAATTAACTACGTTCCAAACAGTCTTTCTGTTTTGTGGATCCAATCCGGTTGTAGGCTCGTCAAGGATAAGTACTTCGGGGCGGTGAAGCAGAGCGCGCGCAATATCAACTCTTCTTTTTTCTCCGCCGGATAATACTTTAATGGGACGTTTATATATTTTTCTTAGATCAAGCATATCGTCAAGCTCTTTAAGCCGATTTTCAAACGCTTTGCCGTTAATTCCGTACAGCGAAGCGCGGATTTTTAAATTTTCACGGACGGACAAGGCTTTATCCAATACCGAATTTTGAAAAACAACGCCGATTTTATTTTTAACGCTGTCGATATCCTTGTCAATGTCGAAGCCGCATACGAAAACTTTTCCGCTATCCTTAGTTAACTGACCGCACATAATGGATATGGAAGTGGATTTTCCTGCGCCGTTAAGGCCCAAAAATGCGAAAAGCTCCCCTTTTTTAACCCTAAAGCTGACGTCGGAAACTGCTTTCACGTCTTTAAAGCTCTTATGTAAACCTTTTATTTCAATTACGTTTTCCATTGTTTATCTCCAAAAAAAAGATACCATATTTCCACCGCAATTGCAACCAATAGCTAAAAGATATATTAATATAAAATTGTATTAATTATATCTATAAAAACAAGGCACGGATATACCGTGCCTGTTTATTTGTGGGGATTGCCTTATAAATCCCTGTTTTTAAGCCTTTTTATCAGTTTCTTTATCTATTACATCAAGCTCCTTTTCATTTTTTTTGGTTTCGGTTTCGGGAGCCTTTTCGGTTGCCTTTTCGGATGTCTGTTCCTTTTCGGATTGCTCTATGTTTTCGTAATTAAGTTGTTCTTTCTTGATATCCTTTTTGGGTTTTATCTTCTTGATTTGGATTTTCGGAAGTTTAATTATATTTTTCTTAACAAGAACAATAAGAACAACAAAGGCAATTATTATTGCTCCGGCAAGGGAAATCAAAAGCCACGCCCACCAAGCCAAACCGTTTGATACAGGAGTTGTAGGTTCTATCGGATTTTCGGGCTCCTCGGGTTCTTCGGGAGCTTCCGCAGCGTTTACTGTCACCGCAATCGTTTGGCTTTCGTTGCCATCGGACAAGGTCAGTATTGCGCTTCCCTCTTTAACTGCGGTAACGGTACGTCCGCTTACAGTTACTACTTCGGTGTCGCTGCACGAAACGGTTACTTCTCCGTCACCCGTATACATATAATCGAAATATCCGATTGCTCCCACAGTTAATCTTAACACCCGGGTTAGCAGAGCAAGCATACTTCCGTCGCTTCCGAAAGTTTGACGCGCCGCGCGTAAACTTCTAACGTTATCAACCGAAGCGTAATCGTCGCTGTCTATCTCGTATACGTCTCCGTTTTCACTTACAGCGTAGACCTTTAACCAAAGTTCATTACTTTCATTATATGTAATACTCGCCTTTGGTATAGTCAGGCTAACGTTTTCACTCCCGCCTACGGCTAACAGGTCTAAGACTTTCGAAAGATATATATTTTGATAGTTTGAATATGCGGTAACTCTAATTTCGAGAGTATTAATCGCTACCGTTCCGTTATTTTTTACGTTAACAGTGAAAGTTACCGATCCGTCGGCGTTTGTTATAACCGAATAATCTTTGTCTATCGAAGCGTCGTATAATAAAACTTCGATTTCGGCAGAGTTATTTTCTTCGTTTTCGTCAATTCCCTGTTTTTCTACAGTAAATGTAAGTGCACAGTGTACTTCGGGGAGAGTAACGGTAATTGTAATATCGGCATAACCGTTTCCAAGGACGATAGGGGCGGAGGTTTCCTCGATCTTTGCATCTAGGTTATACGCCTTTAGTATAACGTCGGTGACGTTAAGCAGACCCTTATTGTAAATTCTAACGGTAAAGTTATATTCCTCTCCCGGAATCTGCAAAGCAGTAGGCTTTAAGATTTCCAGTGAAAGGTCGGATTCAAATTCCACTGTTTTACTCATTATTTGAGAGCTTACGCTAAATTCAAGGTCTTCTCCTTCCGCGCTAATAAGCGTGTACGTATCCGCGCAATAATATAAGGATATAAAGTCCGTCTCTAGCGAAGCTACGGGATTTCTCTTAGGCTTTTCTCCGAAGGTCACTTGCGAAGGAACCGAAAACTTCATAGAAGTGGAGTCCATAACCGATGCAAAAATCTGGCTGACGCCCTCAACCGGTGATGCAAACATCAAAAGGGCGTACTCGCTCGTGGCGAACATAGCAAATTCTGTGTAGTTTTGAGGAAGCGTACAAATTGTCACCGATTCGTTTCCGTCCCAGTACATTACGTTATCGCCGCTTCTGTATGCCATAAATATTTTTCCCGCAAAACAAACAAGTTCGGGGGCGGTGTCGCTTACGGTGTTGTCCGTAACGCGTGTGAAAATCATTTTGCCCGTTGCAAAAACATATTGAATAAGCACTATTTCTCTATCGTTTACGGTATCGAAATCCTCATCATAGTCGCATTCAATAGCAAGATAAGCCAGTCCGCCTATGACTTTTACACTCATATTGGCAACGGGAGGCAAGGATTCTTCTAAAATTGAAAACTCCGTCCACTGGCTTAAATCGTTGTCATAAACGCTGAAATATAGTTTATTTAAGGCGTTTTCTCCGCAAAGATAGTCGTTTATCGTCATATCATCCGTTATATTGAGATTTTCTGAGCGGTAAAGCGCGATTATTTTATTGTCCCCGTCCGCGCCTATTACCGCTTGACGGTCGTTAAATCCGTTGTTCGTGAGAATCGTTTTATTAAACGTTTTTTCTTCCGCATCAAAAACCATTAAGACCAAATCGCTTTTTAAAAGTCTATCCGACATTGTCGCATCTGCCCCCAGTTCTTCATTGACTTCGACGCAAAGCAAACTAAAGGTATTTCCTTCATTAATTATTTCAAAGCTTAGATCTGCGGTTCTACTTGTATCTGCTACGGAAACCTCGCTCCAGTTTTCACCGTCAAAGTAAATATAATTGATTACTTCGGCATTATTGATGCCTCTTTCTGCATCGTAATTGATCCAAGCAATCATCTTTGTGCCGTCAGGGAGTTCTGCCATTTTCGGCGCGCCGCTTTCATAAACGTTGGAAACAAGCACTATATCTTGGACCAAGCCGTCTTCGCCCAGTCCCATTTCCATTGTCATTTCGCCCTGTGCGTTGTAAACGGAAGCAATACCGCTGTAACATGTTGACTGAGCCAGCATTGAAAGCGTAGTCGTTTTACACGCCGCAGCCTGTCGCTCTACATATCCGTCACTTTGAGTGCTCCACTCTGCCCTGCCGAAGGAATAAGTATATTTCCAGAAAATAATTTGTATACGGACTCCGCCTTCTACATAAAGCGTGAGCTTGCTTTCGCCCGATTCCATTTGGATAATGATTTCTATACCTGCCCTGCCGTAAACGCTTGCGGATAAAAAGCCTTTTATGCCGATACCGCATTCGATTTCGAGAGCAAGTTCCATACCGAGATCTCCCGTTACTTCGGTGTATTGCTCTGCTTCGTTCCAATCAAAAGAAATGATTGTGTTGATATCAAGGGATACTGTTGCGCTGAAAAACGCAGGTATGCTGATAACCGGTAACAGTATGTATTTGGTATAGTTATACGATGCGCTGACGCTGAAGTATATTTCACCGGCAGATAGTTTCCATTCGTTGTTTCGGTATCTAAAAATCATTTTTCCGCCGATACCGACTCCGAATCCAGCTTGTCCGCGTCCCGTGCTTAGCCCTGCGGCTTTTGCAGCGCGAAGCTGGGCAAGTGTAGGCCGCCCGATATTTCCGTAGTCCATACCGTGCGAAGCTTCGTAAAGGTCTTTTGACGCGCCCATATAAATGCTGAATTCCCGCGCTTCCTCGTCGTAATCAGCGGCAAAATCAATATCTGTAAAGCTTAAAAGGAAGCTCATTCCGTTGATAAAAGCAAAGCTGTCGGGAAGGGGCGCAGTGCCTAAAGACTCAAAAATTTCCATTACGGGTTCCATAAGGAAAGATCCCAAGCCGTTTCCGAAGTTAGCAAGCTGAATTATAGTGTAACCATCCGCAAATAATCCGCTTTCGACAACGATATCCAAAATGCAATTTTCTCCCCCGTCATACGAATAGAACTGCACGCATTGTGTACCAACGGTTCTTTCGTCAAAATAATAGCAGGTTTTCATTGTGCTATTTTGGTCAGTCAAAACCGTGCCGCTCAATTTTACTTCAGTAGAAACCGCTTCGGGATTAAAACGGAAACACAAAATCGTAATATCGTCACTATCTTTTGTAAGCGCTTTATACGCCTGCGGAAAATCTTTAGATATAAGCACATCCTTGGGTATTAAATAGGATGCTTTTGCGATTTGACTTACTTCATTTGGGTTAAAATAGATATAACTGTAGATATTGGAATTTGGGGTAGAATTGTTGTTGTGAGCAAAACTATCGTATACCTGTTCACAATATGCGGAGGAACTGTTTAATCCTGCTTTTTTGATCAGATCTTTCAGATTATCACGGCTAAAAACATAAAGTGATAAATTATCCACGGTGGATTTACCGCTTAACTCAAGGTCAACGCTGATGCTTATTTGGTCAAGCGATGGTCTTACATAGCCATAGTATGTGACAAAATATTCGAACGCTTTGTCGCCGTTAATCACAATATTATAAGATCTAAGCGGAACGATTCCTTTCAAAATCAAAGTGCCGTTTTCGGGATTAGTTGTCCCGTTAAAATAATAATCTACGTTAATGCCGGTAACCTCGACTTTTACTCCCGGAAGGAGCGCTTGTGTAACTGTGCTGTATATCGAAACGGGAAAATCCATCCTTTCTTGATATAAATCAAGCACGTTGTCTTCGCTTTCCATTTCCTCGTCAACAGTTTTATTGGTTAAGACATAGTTATACGAATATCTGCCTGCAAGCGTACCGAAATCGATTTGCACGTCTATAATTCCCGTTGCCCCGTCGGACTCGAAAGTATAAGTTTTGTTGTCTGCGGTGTTGAAAAATTCGATTTGGAATATTCCCCTTGTGCTCCTTTCACCGATATGTATAATGCTTTCCGCATTTATTCTCAGTCTTTGACCGGCAAATACCCTTGAGGTTATATTAATCAGATTTTCAACCCGGCAGTTCTCGCTGCTGCTATCAAAATATAAATAATCGGAATAATAGGTTTTATATGAAAATACTTCAAAAGTGGTTTTATCTAAAAACTCAATTTTATATACTATTTGGTTTTGATGTGAAGAAATATAAAGATTCTCCAAACCGATTAGTGTCAGTAGGCCGTCCGAGTCTTCGTCAATCCATGTTTTACCACCGAAAGAAGCGGAGAATTTTATTTTACAACCTTGAAAATCTATTAAGGAATTACCGTTTAATTTTATGTTTTTGACTGAGGCAATCGCGCGGTCGCCGCATATAAAAGCGGAACTTTCAAAATTATCCGTAAATCTATCCAAAACCGTGTCTGCTATTTCGCCGCTAAGGTTAGAAACGTCATTTATTATAATCGAATAAGTGCTTATACCCAAAAGTTCGAAGTCCGTGCTTGTTAAGGTAATTGTTATCGTTCTTCCGTCATCGGGCAAATTATTGTTTAATATCGAAAAGTTAAAATTTAAAAAGTTTTCGCCTTTAAAAACGATATTGAAAGTCTGCCCATTTGGGAGATAATCCGAACCGGGCTTAGCGCTTCCCGATAAGCTAACCGTAACCGTACCCCAAACTCGGTAATCGTTACGAATGGTTATATAACCGCTTTCTCCCTCACTAAATTCAAAATAGCCATTATTCGAGGGCGGCAACGCTCCCGATTTCATCGCTATATTCGAGTATAAATAACCGCAAAGATTTTCGCTTATAATATCTACCCAAGATAAAATAATATATTTGTTTTCCGTTTCTACATAATAATAAACGCGTATAAACGGTCTTCCCTCCGCGCCATCTAAAACGGATACGGCGTATAGGCTTAATATGCGTTCGTTAACGACGGCAATCCCGTCGATAACCCCCCTCAACAAATAGACACCTTGGGTATTTACCAACAGATAAAACATATTTATGCTGTTTGTTCTACCTGCGATTTCGCTTGAAGTCGAAGCAAAAACAACCGCATCCAAATCGCTGTCACTGTCTGCGTCGTAAAGGTAGACGTCGAGGTGATAAGAGGCTTCACTCGTCGAAAGCGATAGTAGCGATGTGTAAGTTCCATCTATTATATCCAGAGCGTAAACGCCGTATCTTCCAAGTTGTGCAAGCTCGCCTAATCCGCCAAAGCAGGAGTCGAGGTTGCTTACGAAAATAAGTTCTTTTATATTATCGTTATCTATATCGTACCAATTGTCTAAAGAAATGCCCGAAGGAACGGCAAAGCTTCCTACTCTTGCTGAGGAATTAAGATAAGTTATGCCGTTAAACGTATAGGATAAGTAAATATTTTCGGTGTTATAACCGATATTTACCGATTTTACCAATACATTTTTTTGTGAACTACCGTATTTTGTATAAAAACTTGTATAGCTAGCTAAATAATCTTGATAATTGCTGTCAGTGTAATTTACGGCAGCGTAGTGATCCGCGGCTTCAGATACAAATCCGTCTATGTCATAAACACTGGTTCGCGAAATAACAGTCTCTTTAGAAGTTACGGAAGCTTTTTCAATTGTAGTAAAAAGTCTGATTTTAAATACCGCTTTTTCGCCGAGCGCGGTTAAAGGATTTATATTAAGAATAAAATCGTTTCGCTCCGGATTAAAAAAGATCGTGCCTGTCGCCCCATATATTGTATCCGCTTCGCTTCTAAGCTGATAATCTGTATTGATAACGCCGTAGATAGCTGTCAAATTATAGTTTAAACTGCCTAAGCATTTTGTATTGTTCACGCGGAAAAATCTTAATCCCTTAGCGGAGCCGTCTTCGTTGAAAATCTTTTCAACAGAAAAGTCGCCAACGTAATCGTTATCGGCAATTGTTAAATCCATTGTAGTTGTATAAGCCTTATATTCCCCTACCAAAGAATAAACGCTAAACACAAGACTGTGGTCGCCGTCGATTTCGGTATTGTCTATAAAATTAAACCTAAGAGTGATTTCATCATAAAAGGCAGGGATAACAATACTTCCCGAAGCCAGATCAAAAGAAGGTAAAACGGTTGTTAGGGCTTTAGGCGTTCCAAGGCAGGTTATATAAAAATTAGTACCGTAAACCGCACTTCCAAGTATGGACGAATACAGCATAATACTGTCTGTCCAAGTATTGGCTTCTCCTATTCTGTTTGCACCAATAATAAAGTCTATATATCCAATATCTTCGTTTACGGTATCCAAAAGTGGAGTTTCAGTATAAAATGATGCAGCGGAATAACCTTCGGAAATTATTTCTATTGATGCATCGGAAGCATTGTAAATTAAAAATTCGCTCTCTACCGTTCCTATGATAAACGGTATAGTTGTTTTCGCCTGCGTAAAGTCATTCTCGTCATAAGTAAAGTAATGTATCGTTTCCGTCTCCCCTGCGGGAATGGTTACCGTAAGATTAGTTAGCCTTGAATCAAGTCCGGCTATATTAAAAATTACTGTTTGGTCAAAGCTTTTTGTTAAAGAAAATTTAACGCCTATCGGATCTTTTTCTTCATCCGATAATCTATGTATTTTAACTTCTTTTTGTAAAAGTTCAGCAGTAACGTCAATCGTCGGAGAGTCGTAGCTTTCAAGAATATGCACCGTTATTTCATCAAGTTCCACTTCTTCGCTGTTCACTAAGCTAACCGATACGGTTGACGCGGTATTATCCCAAGTTCCTGCTTCCGGCAAATTGTTATGAGTAGTAAAAGCAATTTTTTTATACCTTTCGTAAGGGGCGAAAGTAAAGGTTTCGTTTAGGGGCAAATAATAATTAATCCATTCTCCCGCTTGCGGTATTGTTTTTAAAGTGTACTCCTCGCTTTCAAAAAACATAGTCGCGGCGCCTTCGTCCGTTGAACTTCTTATTATCGTAAAGTATACGATGTCGTCTGCTTGACAGCTTATCGCTTCCCCCGTTACCATCGCACTCGGAACCAGTTCTAATATGATTTCGGCATCTTCCGCGCAGGCAACAAGCGATAGCTGCTTTTCATAGCTCTCGCATCCGCTCATAAAATACTCGGAAGTTGACTTAATAAGGAGATTTGTGCTGTTAAATTCAAGTCCCGCATCGGCTATCCCTGTATATTTCAGGGTGAAATAAGCTAAAGGATTTTCTTCGTTAAGACGTGCGGATACAACATACGCATAAGAATAAATCGTAAATTTACTTCCTTCTGCATCCGTATAATAATAGGTATAAGGCTCGATGGTCGAACAAATAATCTCTTCGCCTCCAAACCATACTTCTACGCCTGCCTCCGATAAATCGTACTTAGAGTAAAGAGCAAGCGAAAAAGGAAGATATAGATTGGTCGTTTTTCCTCCGTCTTCGTAAGGAATCAATTTAACTCCAAAGACGTCGTTTTGCTTATATTTATCGGCTAAAGGATATACATAATCCTTAATAAATCCACCCTCATTGACCGTTTCGGTCGTAACCGGACAAAAGCTCAATACGGGAGTTATATCGTTGGTTATTTTTATTTTGGCGGTGTCGAATTTCCCGTCCCAATCGTTGTTTCTTAAAATATAAGTTTTTTCGGAAGGATCGTGCAAATAAAAGTTTACATATTTCGATCCATAAGGCATAGAAACGGTATCAGGCACGCTTACCCTTATGTATTTTGTCGTTTCCGTGCCGGTAAAATATAAAGTTCCGCTTAAATCATTAATATGTGTTCCGATTTCCGCGGCATCACCTGATAGAATAATCTGCCAATTTTTTGTGGGATCATAATTAAACGTCAAACTGTAACCGATAGACGAATCAAAAGACTCCTCAGTCATAAGTACCCTTTTTACTTCGATTAAAAGTTCGCCTTCCGAATATTTATATTCGCAGGTAAGTCCGGTAATCTGACTGTTGCCCTGAAAATAATAGTTGGCGGCAGAATTTAGATTATGTATCGTCACAATAACAAAAGTCTTGTGATCTTCACCGTAGACATAATTTAATTTCTGTTTACTAGAATTTAAAAATATTAGGTTGGCTCTTCCCGTAGCATTATATCCCCAATTATCCAGAAAATCGAAGGATATAGTTTTTTCCTTTTCGCCTTCCGCCCAATCGACTGCGTAAGGGAAAAGACCGCTTTCGATAAAATCGCCTTCGGTTAGCGTGCTTTCTTCCACGTCTATATAAGTTGTAACAGGGTAAGTTTCAATACGTTTAAGCGTAAAACTCAAAGATTCGCGCCTGCCGATATTGAATATATCGTAAATCTCCTCCGCGGTGTAATCAATATAGGTGTAATCGGCCTCTAGGCTTCCTACTATATCAACGTAAAGATCGGGGCTACCCTGCAAGGTCAAGCCTTGGGTCATACCTTCTTCGATTATGCTGATTTTTAAACGCCTGGTTCCGCTGAATTGAAAGTTTACATTAAGTTTTACTCCGAATAAATCATCCGAGTTAAGATAAGGCGTTAAATTTCCTACATTGCTTTCCTGTAAATAATCTGTTCCCCTCTTTGCGGTAATATCGGTAAATATGACGGGTATCTGAAGAGGTACTACTCCAAGGTATGAAGTGGAAATGCCCACAACACATCCGCCATCTCTGCTTGTACCTTCCGTTAAGGTAAGAACTTGGGTTTCGCTGTTATAAGCAGCCGCGCAATCAAACGCATTTCGCCAGCTTACGGTATCGTCATCAGGATAATAGTCGTTATCGGTTATTTCATACCGAAAAGTACGAAGAGGCTGAAAACGAACCCCGTTCTCACTTGTAAACAATCTTATGTGCACGTTTCTCGTCCCGTCAACCTTGCGGTTGTCCCACGTACTGATAAGTATTTTACCAATATATTGAACTCCGCCTGCAGGGACTTCGATATATCCTAAATTGGTTCCACGTGAGTAATTTCCTCCTAAACAATAATCCTCATTATATACCGCATCTCCTTCTGCTGTCTCCACGGTATAGTAAAGCTTAAACGCGGTTAAAGGATTGCTATCCTTTATCGCGCTTATTATAACGGATATTTCTCCCGAGTCCCCTTCCCCAAATACACCGGCTAAAGCGTCTCTACTTTCAGATTGATAATACTGAACACTTGTTTTATAAGCATCCGAGGTCAGTTCGTCGTCAAAAATTCCCATTGTTTGAGTGAAGGTTTCTGTAGCTTCAAGGTATTTTCTTCTACCGACGTCAAAAACCCTGGAAATACCTGAGGTTTTGTAGAATTCAAAAGAAAAACTTTGACTTAAGTTAATGTAATTATTGTCAAAATATACTATTTCAAGGGTTTTTTCGAGATCCGCTGCGCCAAAAACCAAAACGGAATTATAGTTATCAAATACAAGTTCTTGAGGGTTTTTTGCATCGTAATCGTTGATGCGATAATATAAATCGCTTGCCCCCGATAACGCGCCCGACCGTACTAACCTTGCGCTTATCGGCCCTTCATTTTCATAAGCCATGATTGGAAACGGTTCTATGATTAACTCGGTGTTTCCGGTTTTATCGTAGACAACCGCTAAGTAATCGTTGTCGCAAAATTCGTCTTCGCCGAAATATTCGACGTCACCGACTCGAACCTTTGAGGTATCGCAATGAATGTATATATCCGAAAGTCTTACTCCGCTTTTAGTTTCCGAATCGGCTATTTGATGAAAAATACAATCAACGTAGCTTTGTCCGGCGGATAAAATATAACTTTCTTCAAATATAAACAGATTATCTTCCGCATCATATCTATCTTCCGATAACGTAAAAGCAACGTTCTCACTTTGAACTTCGCTAATAAAAACTCTAACGGTGAGAGCGCCGCCGTTTTCCTCTTGATAAAATGAATTTAAATAAGAAGTTTGACTTTTAAAACCAATTCTGACTCTGGCGTCAAAGGGTGCATCTCCTGCTGCATAAGC
>LAHS01000133.1_pt1 | contig 19347 bp, 20 predicted proteins | sample 329651 | NCBI WGS metagenome assembly LAHS01 (sample SAMN03275699, study PRJNA271635) | activated sludge metagenome | isolation source: sample C-1 Sludge from hydrolytic chamber (first chamber) of Anaerobic... | reverse complement strand
TTGGCGGTGACGCAGTCGACGACGTTGAACGGGTTCTTTATCTCCACTTCCTTCGCGGGCGGCTGTCCGGCGTCCTCAAGAACCGCGTTGATGAACGAAAGCGTAAGGTGCTTGGACTGTTCGCTTGTAAAAAGCCAGCTGATGAACACGTCGCTTGTCGGCCTGATTTTCAATCGTGCGGCGGCCACCTCGGCGCTGTCCTGGGGCCCGACAGATTCCCCGCTTTCCTGCGCGGCAGCCTCTTTGCTGTTCCGCGCGCTGTAATCATCATTCATTGTCATATACATACTTCCTTGCAGAAATACTCTGCATGTATGTATTTGCAACGATTTTTCATTTTGCGCTATTTTTGGAAAAAATATTTTTTATTTTTTGTCAGTTTGACGATAAGTTTGACAACCCGCAAAATTTTACAAACTATTATGCGAGTCATATTGCTGTTTATAAACAAGACAAAAAATTTAATTCATTTGTCTGCAGAAATGATAAAACATGGCATCGATATATTCTTCGCCTGTGAAATGGCTATATTGTTTTTCATGTTAATGTCACTAGATATAAGTGGGATTAAATCGTCAATTGTTTAATCATGCTCATATCAATATATTTATTTTTTAGTTGGAAAAAAATAAATAATTAGTCTACAATTTAGCAAAGGAGTTTTTATGAATATTATTTGTTTTGTTTTGGCAGGTTTAGTTTTTATTTCTGGACTTTTTATTCATGCTGAATCAGCGATACAGCAGACAGTACAGTATTTAATATTTGTTATTGCCTCTGTTTTCCTTTGCACAGGTTTTATTATAACTTCAATATATCAGTTAATGGACAACTTTAATAAAAATAACACACATGCTCAATCATCACATTATAACAAGGAAAGCGATGTGCTTGATAATCTACATAAAGCTGTTGTAGAAAAATCTAATGCATCAGATACATGGACATGTAAAAAATGCGGATGTGTTAATCCAGATACCGCATCACAATGTAAAGATTGTGGGGAATATAAATAATTTTTAAAAAATAAATATCCGGTAGCGTCCACGCATTCGAATATATTTATATACCGGTGCGTGATTGGTATAGACCCGCCGTGCGTGCGGTGTGTTTCAAGTTTGCCCCTGCCAAATTTTCCGGGTCTTTCACAAAGTCTTGCGGCAGGGATAGGAACGGCGCCGTCAGGCGATACTGTAATTTCGCATATGCGAAATTACAGTATTGGAGCGCGGTTAGCGCGGAACCGTGGATAGCCCGGCGGGAGTTTTGCTTGCAAAACTCCCGAGCCGCCCATGATTGTACAAACAGGTGAACTGCTCTCTGTGTCTATCTCAAGTCTGGTGTTTTAATCCAGTCCTGGTCGGTGTATGTGCGGTTCTCGCCGCCCATGCTCCAGATGAATGTGTAGTTGCTTGTGCCGCATCCTGAGTGGATCGACCAGCTCGGGTTGATAACTGCTTCGTCGTTGTGCATAACGATGTGGCGTGTCTGCTGCGGTTCGCCCATGAAGTGGAATACGACCTGGTCTTCAGGGAAATCGAAATAGAAGTAGACTTCCATGCGGCGCTCGTGTGTGTGCGCGGGCATTGTGTTCCAGACTGATCCTGTCTCGAGGTGTGTCATGCCCATTGAGAGCTGGCATGTTTCGAGGACTGCGGGATGAATGTACTGGTTGATTGTGCGGTCGTTGCTTTCTGCGGCGCTGCCCATGTGAATATGTTTTGCCTGGTCATAGGTGATGACGCGGCTTGGGTATGTGCAGTGTGCGGGCGTTGAGTTCATGTAGAATTTTGCCGGTGTTTTTTTGTTAACGCTTTCGAACACGACTTCTTTTGTGCCTGCTCCGAGGTAGAGCGCATCGTAGTGTTTTACGTCGTAGACTTTGCCGTCTGCTGTGACTTTGCCGTCGCCGCCGATGTTAATCATGCCAAGCTCGCGGCGCTGAAGGAAGAAGTCAACGCCGAAATCTTTCATTGCATCGATGTTTTTGTCGAGCTTTACTTTTTTGCCGCACGGCATGCATCCTAATGTTACGATGCGGTCGATGTGGCTGTAGACTGCGGAAACATCATCTTTTACGAAAATGTTCTGAATAAGGAACTCATTTCTGAGTTCTTCTGTTGTCATGCGTTTGAACGGCTCTTTGCCTGTTGAATAACGGATATCCATATATGCTCCTTACATAAAAATATAATAACTTAACGTGTTAGTTATAGCATATTCGCCTGTTAAGCGGAACTGCCTGGTTTATCTGTATTATCTGAACATGAATGACGCCGGATTCTCGCTCACCATTTTATTTTTCATTTCGTCTGAAAGTCCGCTCTCTGCAAATCCCCTCCAGTATGACAGAGCGCAGTCTATTTTATTCAGGCTGAGCGGCCAGTCAGTGCCGAACATGAAGCGGCTTTCGTATTTTGCGCGGTCTTTCGGCGCTGCGTCTTCAAGTATGCCAAGGACTTTTTCCCACTCGTCCGCATCAACACCGTTGAATGCAAAATCAGAATACACATGCGGATATGTTTTAATAAGAGTAAGCAGTATTGTCTGCCATGTTGTCTCTGTCCGGAAGCGCAGTCCGCGGTAATACTGCATGCCAAAATGCGCGAGGTCAATATACAAATCAGGATACTGTTCCAATACGTGCGACCATCGTTCCGGGCTTGTGTATTTGAATGACTCTTCCTGCGGTATTGTTCTGAATCCCTGATCATCGCAGTGCGAAACAATCGGAACTTCGTATTCCTGGCAGAATGAGTACATGAGAGCGCATTTGCTGCGAGCTTCTTCATCGTCTGGCCACGGGTCAAATCCGAGCGGCGGATATACTTTGATTCCGGCGAATACATTTTTATATGGCGCATGGTCATCAGTTGTTCTGCCAGCTGCTCTCGTGTTGTGATATTTGCTTCCTGTTATTTTCCACGTATCGAGCGCATCATCTGCTTTCGACGACCATCCGCTTTTCTTTCCAAAATATGTGTCCAGAATAGCTGCAATTTTTTCTTCGTCGTACTGAAGCGGATTAATTCCTAAAAACGGACGGACGATAAAGCGGGATGACGGATGTGAATCACGGAATGTTCGTATGCCGTCAAGAATCTCTGAAGCCTGTTCAAAAATATCGTGATGAGGCGGATCAGCATATCCGATTGAAAGTGATTTGCGGCTGTCGAAATCCATAATCTGCGGGCAAATCACGAGATAATCATACATAAGATTTTTTGTAACTTTTATTCCGGCATCAGAAAGAATCGGTTCGAACAGAGCAGCTGTTTCTTTTTCTGCAGCGCGCTTGCCGAACGGCAGACGATTTTCTTCCGCAGGCTTATGAGCATACGCACCGCGAAGGTCATCATCCAGAATCGCAAGTTCATCTGAAGGCTTCCGCTCCATCACATTGAGCAGATTAAGCGCTTCGTCAGGATGCGCAAGAATATTTTTTGCAAGATAATTCGGGGCAGATGCAAGCGCCAATGTTTCTTCTTTAGGATGTGTTTTTGTAAAATCAACTACAAGAGAAAGACATGCATGCTGCAACGGAACAATGTGAAGATGAACGTCGAAAGCAAATTTCATACGGACTCCTTTTAACAATTTTCTGCTGCAACAGCATAATAAGTTACATGCAATTATTAATAATTATTGTTTTTTAAAAATTGCCGGATTTGAAAAATCATAGCCGTTTGGATCATTCGGCACATCATCAGAAGAAAACTTCATCTCTGAATCATCAGAAACTTTATATGCAATTGTCCACGACGCATCCATTGTGTCGCTCGATTTTGCAACAAGACTCTTTGAGCCTTTGAACATGACATGGAAAGTGATTTCACTTGCTGTTGAGCTGTATGACCCTTTCCAGTATTTCGCAGTTAATCCTGCTTTTTCTGTTAATTCCATAGAGCCGTCATCATTGCACGTAATTGTTGTTGTCGCCTTTCCGTTCGTAAATACCCATGTTCCCAAACATGCTTTTGATGTAAGCGACTTTGCTTTCTTTTCGATTGCTGTACCGGCATCGTTCAGTGCGCTGCCAACATTATTAAGAACTTTCTTGCTTGTGTCCTTAAGTTTTTCCATATTCCTGGATGCTTCTTCAGCCTGCTTGTCGGTGTTCGCTGTATCATCAGCAAAAGCAAAAGATGACGCAAACATCATCAGAGAAAGAGAGAAAAAGAATACCTGCGCATGTTTCATATTCATACTATACCTCACAAAAATTTAAAAAGTCAGATGATTAAAAAATAATAAGTCCTATGATTCCCAGCGGAATAAGATAGGCAGCGAACCATTCAAGGCGGCCTTTGCGGATAACGCGCATGAGCCATGTAAGCGCAACGTATCCCGAAGCAAACGCAGCTGCGCATCCTGCAATAACAGGAGCTGCGCCGATAGAACCGGCAACGCTTCCCATGTCTTTAAGCTCAAGAACGAATGCGCCGAGAATGGCAGGAATTGAAACGATGAATGAATAGTCACCCGCTGTAACGCGATCAACTTTGCAGAAGAGAGCGCCGGCGATTGTTGAACCGCTGCGGCTCACGCCGGGAAGTGTTCCAATGCCCTGCGCAAATCCGATAATGAGTGACTGGACAACAGTGAGCGCTTTGGGCGGTTCAGCTTGCGCAGAACCGGCATTTTCGTTTTTAACATCGTCTGATGTTTTGTCAGCATGTTTCTGAATCAGCGAGGAAACGATAAGAAGGACTGCCGTAAAAATAAAACCGGCAGAAACAAACTTAAGCGGTAAATCAGAGAAATTTTCCACACCAAAAAGTTTAGGCAGTTCTTTTTCAAACACGATGCCGATTACGCCGGTTACAAGCGTAGTCAGAATCACCATGATAATTGTGCGGCGTCCGACAGAATCGTTGCCCGCGAGATTTTGAGAAATGCGTCCTTTCTGTTCCGCTGTCTGCGGCTCAGGACGGCGCGCAATCCATCTGCCAAGAACACAAAGGAGACGCCATATTGTGCGACGAAAATACAGAACGACTGCGCAGAGCGTTGCCAGATGCAGAAAAATGTCGAACAGAGTCGGAACTTCGGAAAGACCGAACAGATGCTGTGCAACGGCGAGATGTCCGCTTGAAGATATCGGTAAAAATTCCGCAACGCCCTGAAGAATACCAAGCAAAATTCCTTGAATAATTGTCATAAAAAAATCCTTTCACTCATAAAATTAATAAGACAACAGTACGATGCCTTTATTTTTTGTATTCCTTGTGAACAAAAGTAAGAATCAGACCCGCCAAAGCGATAACAATTCCCAGTATAAAAAGATACAGCCCTGGCCGAGTCATGCTGATTACTTCCGATTCTATCGAATGAACAATCGAATTGGTAATTCCGCCGAACAGATGAAATGAACTTCCGGAAGAATGATGCGAGCTTTTCCCGCCGCCAAGAGAAACAAACTGCAGGGCTATGAAAATAAAATCGATGATGATAAAACCGAATGAGCAGATATCAGTCCAAAAGTTTTTGACAAAAAATACACACACTGTTCCCACAAGGGCAGCGACAAAAACAAGATCAAAAGCAGGACCTGCAGCTTTTTTAAAATCACCGAGTATCGACGCGATTCTAAAGCCATTGTATGATCCGGAGTAAGAACCGAGAATTCCGGGAAGAACTGCAAACGGAAGTATAAACCCGAATGCAACAAAAAACATACCGGCGGCAAACAGCTGGCGGAAACAGAATCCATTGATCATATTTCTGTTGATTTTAATCGACTTAATTGATTTCAAAACATTTCTTATTTTCAGCTTCATTTTTACTGTCCTTTAAAACCGCTTCATAATAGCATGAATATGTATCAGTTACAAATACCAATGCTATGTGCGTTATTTTGTGTTATAATTCTTCTATAATAAAAATGTAAAAATACAGCATAAAGCGCCTTGGAGAGGGGTTATGGAGAAAATTAAACACAGCCATTACATCTATATATTGCTGTTTCTTTCATTTGCTTTTTGTCTTATATTGATTTGCCGGTACCCTGTTGTACCGCATGTTCCCGTGTATGAAAAAGAGGCCGCATCTTTTAATGAGGGCTGGTATTATTACTCAGGCAAAACGCGCATTCCGGTAAAACTGCCGGCAACAGTGCCTCATACAAACACAGGGGCAGATATTTATCGTATTCTGCCGGCAATTATCTCGCCGGACGCATGCATCGGTCTGCTCAGTTCTCATCAGGATGTTTCGTGTCTCATCAGAGATCCTTTTGAAAATCCGGAAACTTCCTTTTCTCTTTTCTATGACTGCCATTTAAGCGGAGCACCTCTCTGGCTAAAAACATGTCATCGTTTTTTAAATGTTATTCAGCTTCCTCCTGATGCCGGCGGAAAGGAAATATGTATTCATACTGAAGCCGGAGCGCTCTCCCGTGCAGGAAAATATGACGTTATGACATACGGCTCAAAATATGCCATCGTACAAGGGTTTGCTGCAAATAACAGACCAAAACTTTTTTTTGCACTCACAATTACAATCATCGGCTGCATTATGCTCATTGTGTTTTTCCTTTTCCGGCTGCAATTTGCAGAAGACCACCGCATTGTCTATCTTTCAACAATTACAATTCTAACAGGACTGTGGCTTTCTGAAGACTCAGACATGCTCCAGCTCTATTTTAATAATCCAATTATCCATTGGGGACTCGAATATCTTCTTCTGATGATTATGCCTCTTGCGCTCATTGTGTTTATCAATTCACTCGACAGCAAAAGAAATGATATTGTCTTTAGAATTTTATTTGATATCGATCTTGTTGTCATCAGCGTGCAGCTTATCCTTCAGTTCACCGGCAAGTATCAGTTAACCGAATCGATGATCGGAACTCATCTGATGCTTTCAATAGCATCACTCTATTCAATTTTTTTCCTCGCGCGAGGATTTCGGCACGGCAATCATTGGATACGGAATACACTTATCGCAAGTATTATGCTTGGCGGCGGAATCGTTGTTCAAATCATCAACTACTACTGGTCGTCAAATGCATCATCTGTTCCGCTCAATATCGGACTTTTGTGTTTCTTCCTCTTCCTTGCCATACAATTTTACAGACTCATGCTCAAAAAAATCGGACAGCTGAATAGACTCGACGATTACAAAAAACTTGCATTCATAGATTTTGCGACAGGGCTCAACAGCAGGACTGCCTATTTTACATTTGTAGAAAAATTTATTCCGCCCTCGGGCAGAAATGATGCTTATACATTGATACTTTTTGACATGAATAATCTCAAGCAGATAAATGACCATTACGGTCACCTGACTGGAGATTCAGTCATCAGAAAATTTGCAGAAAGTGCATTATCAGCATTCCAGGAAGACGGAACATTGTATCGAGTTGGCGGCGATGAATTCGTCGGTCTCTTTAAAAATGTTTCGCAGGAAAAAATTGACCGGGAGCTAAGCAATTTTGATAACATCGTCGCATCACAACAGTATGAAGAACATCCGTTCACTGTTGCATACGGCATGACACACTTTACGCCGCAAAAACCGTCAGATTTCTATGACGCACAGGCAACAGCCGATGCCCAGATGTACACCATGAAACAAAAAATGAAAGCTGAGAGATAAGCACCTGTCTGATTAATAATTGAAAAAGCTCAATTATTAATCAGACAGGAAACTTATTATTAATTCTAAAGAATACTAATTATTAATTTGTAGTGTAAAGCTGTTTGTACGGATTAGCGCTGTCGGGTGTAAGAACTGCATACGTTGAGTTCTCAAGCTCATCAAGCGATACATCATCAAAATACGAGCAGAACTTTTTCAGATAGCCGCGGATTGCCGGAAGATCAGCTCCCTTTTTCAATTCAACTTTTATTTGCTTGGGCAGCTGCGGTTTTTTATCAGTGCGTATATAGATTGCGCCGCCGTGCATACCAGTGCCGACAAAGTCACCTGTTACAGGACGCTCTTTGGGAGCACCGGCAGTAACGCGGCCATCAACAGTCGCAGGAAGCGCAAGGTTCAAAACAATAATTGTTCCGCCTGCCTGATATTCTCCAAGAAAACATCCTGCTTTGCCGCCCACAATCACTGCAGGCTGCTGCTCTTTGTATGCTTTCATGTGAATGCCGGCGCGATAGCCAGTATTTCCGCGGATGTAGATTGCTCCGCCGCGCATTGCATATCCTGTTGCGTCGCCCGCGCTTCCATGAACAATAATCTCGCCGCCGTTCATCGTGTCGCCGGTCGCATCCTGCACATTGCCTTCGACAGTAATTACAGAGCCATCGAGGTACGCACCGAGCGCATTGCCCGGTGTTCCTTCGATGTCGATTTTGCGGCCCGAAAGTCCCGCGCCGATGTAGCGTTGTCCGACAGCATGTGCAATCTGAATATGTTTTTCAGCCGAATCGCGCACCTGCGCATTCAGCACATCAAAAGTCATTTCCGGTGTAGCTGTAATCTTTAACATAGTTCCTCCAAATAATGCCGGTCAAGATGCCGGTCCGAAGCAGAGACGCAACAGAGCAGTTTACTACCCAGCCTGTTGTGTCAAACTGTCGCAAAGTTCCATGAAGTCGCCGGGACCTCTTCTTTGCCGAGCATCACTTCGCGTCTGCTCTTGCTGAACGCCATGAGCCGCGGCTCATCTTTGATTGCATCGAAGTCAATCGAAGAAAGCGGGGTCTGGCTTCTGATGAGAGCCGTGTAAATACCGGCTCTGTTCACATCGCCAATGATGATGAATCCTTTGAGCAGATCGTTGTCGACAAAAAATTTTCTGTAGTAGCCGTCATGACTTGCGTCGATGCACTTGCCCGTATATGAACCGGCAGTGACCATGTGCAGATCAAAGAAACCTGCGCTGTTAAGCGGCATTGCGCGAGTGAACGGCTTTGCTTTTCCTGCCATGTCGAGCCCGGCTGCCTCACCCTGCATGTATGCGTTCGGCAGCAGCGCAAGGATGCGGTTCATACCAGCACTCATGTCGTGACTCAGCGTGCAGTCGCCAGCAGCCCACACATCTTTGAGCGTCGTGCGGCAGTTATCATCAATTACAATTCCTTTCTCAACTTTGCCGCCAGCTTTTTCAACAAGCTGCGTATTCGGGCGCACGCCGACAGCGCATACGAGAACATCGAACGGAATCTTCTTGCCGTTCATCGTCTCGGCAACACCGCCAAGCATTGATTTCTGTCCCGGTGCTGATGCAGAAACTTTGCTGTACTTAACAGCAGCGTCACCTTCCGGTGTTCCTTTCGGGAAATTCGGCACAAATGTTTTTACGCTGTCGCCGAGATCGAACGACACGTGATGCTCTTCCATTTTTTTCTGAATAATTGCCGCGCCCTTTTCTTCAAGGACAGCGGGAAGACACCGAGGAGCCATCTCAACAATTGTGATTTCGCCAACACGGTCAGCGATTCCCTCGGCACACTTCATGCCGATCAGACCTGCGCCGATAATGAGCACATGTGTTTTTTTACCAAGCACGGAAGCAAGATCCTTTGCGCTGTCGAGCGAAAGGAATGTGAACCAGCGCGGGAGAAGATCGAGACCTGCCATCGGAGGAACAAACGGACGTGAGCCTGTTGCATTCAACAGTTTTTTATAGCCAATCGTTGTGCCGTCATCAAGTGTTACTATTTTTTTTGAAGCGTTGATGTCTGTTGCGGATTTTCCAAGGATAAGCTCAATGTTATTTCTTTTGTAGAAGTTTTTATCGCGGTACATCATGCGCTTTTCGTCAGTGCGGCCTTCGAGAAGATACGAAATAAGCGGACGCGAGTATGCAGGATAATTCTCTGAACTCACCATCGTGATCGTGCCAGTTTTATCGATTGTGCGGATTGCCTCAGCACACCCAACAGCCGCAGTGCTGTTTCCCAGAATTAGATACTCAGAAGTCGTCATTTCGATTCCTCCTCAGGTGTTTCCTCAAACGTAATTGCCTTATTCGGGCAGCCTGCTACGCACGCCGGTGTTCCGCCGTTCGACACGCACAGCTCGCATTTCTGAATAACCTGTCCGTCTTCAGCAGGCATGATGCAGCCGTACGGGCAGCTCAGAATGCATGTATAGCATCCCACGCACTTGTCTTTGTCCGTGCGAATCACGCCGTTCTCGATATGAAGCGCGCCTGTGATGCATGACTTTACACACAGCGGCTCCTCACAGTGGCGGCAGCTCACCGCAAAACTTACGTCGTTATCGCCTTCAACCTGAATGCGCGGATAAATCTTTTTTCCTTTGAGCGCCTTCACCATATCCTTGAGTCCGGAGTTAGCAAACGCGCAGTTATACTCGCACAGATGGCACCCTAAGCACCATTCTTCGTTAACATAAACTCTTTTCATTTTCACTCCCCAGCGTGCTTTATACCCAGGATTGAAAGTTCGCGGTCGTTCAAACCGACACCGCGAAGCATCAGACGGTTGCCTTTAAGCGCTTCGATTGAGTTGATTCCCATGCCGCCCATCATTTCTTTGATTTCGCGCGTCCACGCTGTTACAAGATTAACAAGACGCTGCGAGCCGATTTCAGGGTTCAGTCTCTTAACAAGATCAGGGCGCTGTGTTGCAATGCCCCAGTTGCACTTGCCTGTCTGACATGTGCGGCAGAGATGGCATCCGAGCGAAAGAAGCGCCGCAGTTCCGATGTAGCATGCATCTGCTCCGAGCGCAATCGCCTTTACAACATCGCTGCTTGAGCGTATTGAGCCTGCGCAGATTACAGAAACGTTGCCGCGTATTCCTTCGTCGCGGAGGCGCTGATCAACAGCAGCAAGCGCAAGTTCAATTGGAATACCAACGTTGTCTCTTATTCTTGTAGGCGCTGCTCCGGTACCGCCGCGGAAACCATCAATCGAAATGATATCAGCTCCGCTTCGTGCAATGCCGCTCGCAATAGCAGCCACGTTGTGCACTGCTGCAATCTTAACAATAACGGGTTTTGTGTAACCTGTTGCTTCTTTGAGCGAATACACAAGCTGGCGAAGATCTTCTATAGAATAAATGTCGTGGTGCGGCGCCGGGCTGATTGCATCAGTTCCTTCCGGTATCATGCGCGTTGCGCTTACATCTCCGGTGATTTTTGCTCCCGGAAGATGTCCGCCAATGCCAGGCTTTGCACCCTGACCCATTTTGATTTCAATGGCGCATCCTGCCATGAGGAAATCTTTGTGAACGCCGAATCGTCCCGACGCAACCTGAACAATAGTGTTCGGTCCGTATTTATAGAAATCTTTGTGAAGTCCGCCCTCTCCGGTGTTGTACACAATGCCGAGTTCAGTTGCAGCGCGGGCAAGGCTTTCGTGCGCATTATAGCTGATTGAACCGTAGCTCATTGCGCTGAACATAATCGGCGTTGTAAGCTCAATGTGCGGAGACATTGTTGTATCAAGCGAACCGTCCTTATTGCGCTTAACAAATTCTGAGCGCTTGCCGAGCGAAACTTTTGTTTCCATCGGTTCGCGGAGCGGGTCGATTGACGGATTCGTCACCTGCGACGCATTAATAAGAATTTTGTCCCAGTACACAGGAAGGTCTACGGGGTTGCCCATTGAAGAAAGAAGCGCTGCGCCTGTCGAAGCCTGCTTGTATACTTCAGTAATCGTCTGCTCACTCCAGTTTGCATTCGGGCGGAATGTATGGTCACTCTTAACAATTTTGAGCGCATGAACAGGACACATCGAAACACATCTCTGGCAGCACACGCATTTAGAATCATCAGCAAGCATGATTCCGCGCTCTGCGTCAAAGTGATGAACTTCATTCGCGCACTGTCGCTCGCACACGCGGCACGCAATGCATTTGTCCTGATTGCGGACAACTTCAAATTCAGGATTGATATAATCTACCGGTAACATATTACTGCGCCTCCTTATTCAGGCGGACAATAACCGGCTCGCCTCCTGCCGGAGACCAAATGCGGTCGAGATCATTTTCGAGAACGCGGATTGCGCATTCCTCGCTTGCAAAATACGTCATGTTTCCTTTCTGCGCGGCAACCATGCTGCGGAGCTTGAGACGATCGTTCAATGCCATAAGACCGCCGTCGAATCCGAGCAGAATCGAGAACGGACCGGTAATCAAAAGCTCTGCAAACTGTTTGCGCAGAAATTCGAGCTGCTGTCTTTTCTTTGTGTCCATCTGTTCAATGGAACTCCAGAACGGAGCAGCGATTACCTGTGCAGTCTCTTCAAGACTCAGTCCCTGCTTGCGCACAAGGTAGTCGATGATATACGTAATCACTTCAGTATCAGTAAGGAGCGTGCATTTATAGCCGAACATTTCGATAAATCGGCGGTTTGCATCGTAACTTGAAATCTCTCCGTTATGCACGACAGTAAAGTCGAGGAACGCAAACGGATGTGCGCCGCCCCACCAGCCCGGAGTGTTCGTCGGATAGCGGCCATGCGCAGTCCAGCTGTATCCTTCGTATTCATCGAGACGATAGAATTCACCAACATCCTCAGGATAGCCCACTGCTTTAAAGACGCCCATATTTTTACCGGAAGAAAAAACAAATGCGCCCTTAATAAGAGTATTAATATGATTAACGCATCTTCCTGTAAATTCTTTTTCATCGAGATGAGAGTCAGTCAGCTTAGAGTGCTGCGGAGTTACAAAGTAACGCCAAATCAGAGGCTCGTCGTGAATCTGCGCAATTTTCCGCGTCGGAATTTTTGACAGATTGATGATGTCGAAATTTTCTTCGAGGAACCGCTCGCAGTCGTGCTTCGAGTCAGTATTGTCGTAAAAAATGTGCAGCGCGTAATACTGTTTGTATTCAGGATAAATGCCGTAGCCGGCAAATCCGCCGCCCAGTCCGTTTGAACGGTCATGCATCGTAGCGATTGATTTAATAATTTTTTCGCCGCTCATGCGAGTTCCCGTTGCATCAAAAATACCGCTGATAGCGCATCCGCTCGGAATCCTCACGCCGTCGCGTATTCCTTCCATCTGGCTCATCTATAACCCCCTGACATAAAGGTCAAAAGTGCAAAAAAAATGACGCTCAGCCCACCGTACTCGCATCGTGCCCCTCAGGGCAGACTAAGTGCGTTGAGCTAAACGTCATTGTTTGCGGGTTATTTATACATCAAAACCGTATTTTTATGCAAGTGCTTTGCAGAAAATACAGTATTTGTAAATTCTATCTTTCGATTTCTGAAATGATTACAGCTCGTTATTCACGCCGGAAATTGTCTCTATCATCTTCTTTGTCTGACTTTGCTGCATCTTTATCGTTTCCAGAATTTTTTCGTGGTGCTGTCTCACTGTGTCGGTCAGGCTCACCACATGTGCGAACACCTCTTTTGTGCCTGAAGCATTCTGCACAGAGTTCGCAATGAGCGAAGTGATTTCACTCAGGTTTTTCTGAATCGTCGCCGTTTCCTTGTTTGTATTTTCCGCAAGCTTTCGTATTTCCTGAGCGACAACACCGAATCCGCTTCCTGCACTTCCGGCATGAGATGCTTCAATCGATGCATTCAGCGCGAGAAGATTTGTGCGGTCAGCAATTTTCTTAATAAGATGCGTTGTGTTTGAAAGCGACTCCGAGTATGAGTCAATCTTATTAATTGCATCGGACACAGTTCCAATTCCATTATTGCCCTGTCGTGAATACTCATCGAGTCCGGCATACGAATTGGTGCAGTCATCAAGCAGGCGACCGATTGAATCAACATTGCTGTTCATCTGTTCAATCAGTTCCGCAATTTCAAGCGTCATGTAATGGCGGCAGTTTTCCGGCCGGTTGAATCCATTGTAAATTGCAACAGCCATATCGTGGCAATTATTGTATCCGCATGCGCCGCAGTCAAGAATATCGCGCTCCGTGCGCTTGTGCATTTTTTGAAACACACTTTTTATTTCAGCATCAGTCGGAAGCTTCACTTCATCGAAGAAAATATGCGACAAATCCTGATACGTCCGGTCATACAGCCCGGGCTTCCAGTATTTATTGACAAGCGCACTGTATGGAGATCCTGTTTTTTTTGAACCAAATGAAAACAAATGAAATTTCTTCTCATGCCGTTTTTGAGCCGCAATATTCCGCTGCGCAAGATTTTCTATGCGTGATTCAACTTCATCGATATCGCGGCCATTATTGTCTGTTCCTCCGCCAAAGTTGCAGCCGCGCGAACAGTTCAGACAATCGACAAGCTGGAACAACGGCTTTTCACCCGCGCGTTTTTTTGCAGCAAGATTAAACAGATAATTGTATACGTCCGGTTTTCCTTCTATCTTACGCGTAAGGTTTGAAATCAAAGGGACTTCGCGCGCGGCAGTTCTCATAAGACCGCCAGGAATCGGGAACAGCACACCGCGTTCTGCATGAGGACCGTCAAATTCTCGCTCCTCGTATGTATCGATGTTAATTCCGTTGTCCTTAATAAATTCAGAAAATGAATGAAACGTTACATTCCAGCAGCTCACTCCGCATTCGTTGAATTCATGGCGCTTTGCATAACACGGAGAAACAACAAGTATCTTAACATTTTCATACTGCGGAAAATACTCACGTATCATCTTTATCGTATGCATCATCGGACTATCGACAGGCGCAAGCCACGGAATAAGTTCAGGATGATACAACTGGATATAGTCGACGATGACCGGGCACGGCTGAGAAATAACACAGTCAGGCTTTTTAGTCTTCATGTATTCGAGATATGACTTTATTGTCAGTTCAGCGCCAAAGCTCACATCAAAAATTGCCTCAGCGCCAAGCGACACAAGAAATGAGTTGAATTTTTTATAGTCGAATTCAGAAGCGACAGACGGAGCAGAAATTGCGATAAACGGAATATGCTGATTCACTGCGTTGAAAAAAGATTCACTGTCGTCGATGCCGTGGCGAGCGCCATGGGTACACGCTTTTACACATTCGCCGCACCCAAGGCAAAGGTCGCTGTTCACAACGACAGATGTACCTGAACCGTCGTTGCACAGTTTGAGCGGACACGCCTCAACACATTTGTGGCAGTTAACACACTTTTCAGGATCAACCTGAATAACGGGCTGCAGACAAAAAGCCATTTTTATTCTCCGATATTAGAATACTTTATTCTAACACGGATTTTAGGATTTTTGCCAAAATACCTTTTTCTATTTTTTCCCTTTATTTACTTTTCTGCAATCTCATAGCTTTCATCAATCAGTTTTTCAATCTCATTTACAGAAACCGAACCGTCGAGACACACCGTTATCCAATTTTTTTTATTCATATGATATCCGCGGAAATACTTTTTATTATCAACAGTCTGCTCTAATTTTTCCGGTGACATTCTCACATCAAATATTTCTATCTTCTCCTCACCAGAAAGACCAACCTTATTTTTTTTAGCGGTAAGCATCAGACCGTACCATTTATTATTATCCTTTCTTCTGAATATTGCACAGTCAGGCAGTTTGCTCCACAAAAATTCAAGTTCGTCGCCATATTTATCTTTTACAAATTTAATAATTTTTTTGGCAGCATCAGTTTTAAATACTTCTGTCTCATAGCATTTTTCAGAAATATTCTGTATCACCTTATCATAATCATCACGGACTTTCCCCACAAATGAACCGGCTGCATTCGGCATATTATGAAGCACATATTCTTCATTCGTGCTTTTATCAATTACTTTCGCAGATATTTTTTCTGATGCCGATACCGTTACAATCATAGAAAACTGATCTTCAACAATATCTTTCGTATATACGAATGAGCTGCCATTTTTCTTAAACCCATACGGAAGCAGTTTTTCTTTGCAAAGTTTTTTATTTTTAAATATACCGTCGATTCTATTCATTTTATTTTTGCTGCAGTTTTTTCTCCCGCAGATCAAATATTCCTTTCCGCCAGTCTGCATTCCCTACAACAGTATAGCCAAGCTTATCATACAATTTGACTGCATAAGGATTTTTTGAATATGAATCGAGCCGTATAGCTTCGAACCCATTTTCTCTGCACTGTTCCTCGATATGCAGAATCGTTTTTACCGCTAACCCGCAATGCTGAAACTCAGGATTCACACACAATCTGTGGATGATACAGTATTTCGCATCAGGATATTTCCAGTGACCATTTTTATAGTCATCATCATATTCCTGATTCAGCACATAGACGACGCATATTTTCGCTTTTATCTTTCCGACAAAAAGTTCTTTCTTACAAATATCTTCTATTACTATTTCTCTGTCCGGATAAAATTCATCCCACTGCTCTATACCAGCCTCACACATTGTCCGTATTGCAGACTGATACATAGAGAATATTTCATCAATCTCGCCGGCTTCTGCGATTGTATATGTTATTTTTTCTTCATGCATTGTATTGCAATCCTTATTATTTATTTGCACCATTCAAAGAGTAATTCACTCAATATACTGTAATCCCCACCGTGCCATTTCATAGAATATAGGCATCAGTTTTTCGCCTTTCGCAGTAAGTGAATATTCAACCCTCGGCGGAATTTCTTCAAACTGTTCACGAAGTATTATGTCATCGCTTTCAAGTTCTTTTAATGATGTTGAAAGAGCCGCTCCCGTAATTCCATTCAGCATAAAGTGGAGTTTTGAAACCGGGCAGTTTCCTTTATCGGTAACAATCCCTTTTTTAACGTCAGTCAGAAATTGTTCATAGGATTCAAGTTGTTTCACTTTTGTTCCCTTAAAGCCGGTATAAAAAACGATACCAGCTTCTTGTTTGTATACTATTGCGGCTTTTATAGTAGTGTCAAGATTTGTGAAGAAAATCGCTTCAACGCCCGGTTACAAGGCACTCCGCAACGCACAGGCCTTAGTTATCATTTCTTCTCCTAAGATTGACGATCCGAATGCTTTTACTATTGCGAATGCTTCCTGTGCGGCAGAAAACATGCTGCTTGAAGCGACAGAACTCGGCATCGGAAGCCGCTTTATGATGGGACCGATTATGGCACTTACTCAGGGCGGAATAAAAGAAAAAGTCTGTATCCCTGAAGGATATATTCCTCAGGTGATTGTCGCCCTCGGCAATGTTGAAAGCCTCGGAGAAGAACGAGACAGGGAAGTTACGAATATTAATTATATTGGGTAAGTAACACTGTGCATAAGCAGCATATATATACACTGCTTATGCAAGACGCGTTACACACCAAGTTCCTCTTTTATCCGGTTTACAAATTTATTTACAGCAGGTGAAAGAACTGCATATTTTTTTGTAACAAGATACGTATCCACGCGCACGGCAGGAGAAAAAGGACGGAACACAAGATTCCCGTTTTTTGTATCTGCAAGTCCTCCAATGCAGACAGCTGATCCTATACCGCTTTCCACCATAAGCGCACCGTTCCGGATAAGAGAATATGTTCCGGCAATAGTGAAAGAATCCAGACCAGTTTTAAACCATTCAATTACTTCTTTACTTTTATAAAGCTGGTCAGGAATAATGAGAGGAATACTTTTTAAATCATCTGTCTGTATCCATTCTTTTGCTGCAAACTGACAATTATTGTCCATCAAGAGTCCGAATACTTCCGACAGTTTTAGTTTTGTGTACTCAAATTTTTCAAGGAATGACGGAAAGAAAATACCTACATCAAGAAGACCTTTATCTATCCGGTCTAAGATAGCATCATTATCGCCGCTGAATACCCTGATTCTTACTGCTGGATATTTCCGACGGAATTCCGCTGCAATGTTCATAACCTTTTTCATTCCGGTACTTTCTGTACAGCCGATAAAAATGTCTCCTGCGGTAACATCTTCTGTAGACTTGAAAGCTTCTTCTGTACTGTCAACTAGAGTCAGAATTTCTTCAGCTCTGCTTTTAAAAAATTCGCCGTACTCTGTAAGAGTGATTTTATTTTTCCCGCGCACGAAGAGCTGCTTACCCAGCATGTCTTCCAGATCCATCATCTGTTTTGAAAGTGTTGGCTGTGTTACATAAACCGACTCCGCTGCTTTGGTGATATTGCCTTCACGGGCAACCGCAAGAAAATACTTAAACAGCCGGGTTTCTACCATATCTGATCTCCTGTCTACAGATAGTACATTATATCATTCCTTTTATCTATAGTTAGCTATTCAAACAAAGTATTAGCAATAATTGTTTGTCTAACGTATTATCTATCCTGTAAAGCAGAGCAGAGGAAAACCTGCTGTAAACTATCATGGAGGTCTACGATATGAAAAAGAGAATACTGCCAGCAGTCATAGCAGTTATATCAGTATTGATTTCGGTATCATGTGCCACAACAAAGGAGAATTATATGACAAACACAAAAGGTGTTCCGACTTATTCGGACATTCCAGAACACTATATTTTTGAACTTGATTCAAACGTACAACGTGAACATGTTTTCTATAAAAACCGCTATGGAATTACTCTGGCGGGAGATATGTACACGCCAAAAAATATGGTAAAAGGAACAAAACTGCGTGCCGTTGTAATTGGTGCTCCGTATTCAGGCGTAAAAGAACAGGGGCCTGGCGTCTGGGCAAATGAACTTGCAAAGCGCGGATTTGCAGCGCTCACATTTGATCCTTCTTTTAACGGCTACTCCGGTGGTTTACCGCGTCACGTTTCTTCTCCGGATATTTTTACTGAAGACTTTATGGCCGGTGTTGACTTTTTAAGTGTACAGCCTTTTGTGGATGCACAGAAAATCGGTGCTATTGGAATATGCGGCTCCGGCGGATTTTCACTTAGTGCAGCCGCAGTTGATACAAGAATCAAAGCTGTCATCACAGCCAGCATGATAGATATATCTCACAATCCTGATGTTTTCTATACACCGGAAAAACGTAAACAGCAGCAGAATACGCTTGCGATGCAGCGTATTGAGGACTTTAAAGCTGGTACTGCAAAAGTCACTAGTCCGTATCCTGCAATACCTTCTGATTCAATTCCCGAAGGTCTTGATCCTATGACAGCTGAGTTCTGGTCATTCTACGCCATGAAGCGCGGACACCATCCAAACGCACTTGGCGGATTTACTGCCACAAGTGACCTTGCATTTATGAACTATCATCTGCTTGAACACATTGCAGATATCTCGCCGCGTCCTGTCATGGTATTGGCTGGTGAAAAGGCTTCGACAAAGGTATTCAGCGAAGAAATCTTTGCAAAGCTAAAGGAACCGAAAATATTTGTAACCGTACCGAACGCAAACCATGTTGATCTGTATGACGGCGGTGAGGATCATAACAAACTTCCGTGGGACAAAATTACTGATTTCTTAAATACAAACTTAAAATAGAATGAGCAGCTTCATTTGAGTGAGGTATACATGAATACAATCACGTTAAAGAATGGCGTAAAAATGCCTCTCGTTGGATTCGGGACATTCCAAATCTCAGATATCCCGGTATGTGAGCAGGCAGTGCTTGATGC
>LAHS01002282.1_pt1 | contig 19357 bp, 14 predicted proteins | sample 329651 | NCBI WGS metagenome assembly LAHS01 (sample SAMN03275699, study PRJNA271635) | activated sludge metagenome | isolation source: sample C-1 Sludge from hydrolytic chamber (first chamber) of Anaerobic... | reverse complement strand
ATAAATCGGTAAAAGATCTGACAGAGCAGATAATCGTGTGTGAAAGCGGAAAGTTTGATAAAGTCGTGCGCTCTGATTTTGATATTTCGCTCGATTCCCGCACGGTGCATCCCGGACAGTACCTTACCGAAAAATGCTGTTCAGGCGCATATCTGGGAACGGTGTGCTCTGAAGTGCTGCGGGGCGCTGCGTGCGACGGCTTGGTGAGCAAACAGTGCGCTGATGCGCTTATGTCGCTTACTGCAGACAACGGCGCGGGTCACTCCGGTCTTACGCTTATCGACGCTGATGAATTTCTCCATGCGCCGTACAAAACAGGAAATGCGCTCGGAGATTTGTGCGCGTCTCATGCATCTGAATATGACTATGATGTGATATATGAACTTGTGAATGTTGTCGTTGAGCGGTGCGCGCGCTATTCCGCAGCGATTCTGGCAGCAGCTGTGATTCAGAGCGGAAAAGGCAGAAATGCGTCGCTTCCAGTATGTCTTCTCTGCGACGGAACGACATTCTGCAAGACGAATCATCTGCGGACATACGTTGAAGGATTTTTGGATGACGCGCTTATCCGCGAGCGGAATTTGTATTATCAGATTGTAACAAAGGATAACGACATTACGCTTGGCGCTGCAGTTGCGGGGCTTTCTGAATAAAATTATCTGCGGGCGCTTTTGCTTGCGTCTTATTAAGGATTTATCAAATGAAAATGAATTGGTGTCGTTCTCGTTTTGTGAGAATGACTGTCTTGAGTATGCTTTTTTTTACTGTTTGTTCCGCTGCGTTTCCATACGGAGGCATTGAGTCAGGAGCAAAGAAACTGAATCTTATTAAGACAACATATTTTGATATCATTTATCCGCCTGAATCAAATGCTGCGGCGCAAAAAATTGCTGCTGTATGCGACAGCGACTACGAAGAAATATGTTCTTTGCTCGGCACCGATGCGTACCAGCGTTTCCCCGTTGTCGTAACTCATTCTGTGCAGAGTCTGAATGCGTACTTTGCTTCTGTTCCTTACAATAGAATTGTCGTGTACGATACGCTCCCCAGCGAAGAACTTGATTCGTATGATGACACAATCACGTCTGTTTTTTATCACGAGCTTACTCATGCTGTGACGCTTAACATGAAGAATGGATTCTGGCGGTTTATGTCCGGCGTGTTTGCGGATACGCTCACACCGGCATATCTGACGCTCACAACATTCTGGGATGAGGGCGCAACTGTTTCTTTTGAAAGCAGAGGCGCTGGCGGCCGTCTTAATAATCCATTCAGCACGCAGATTGTTGCGCAGGCAAAACTCGAGAATCGCTTTCCCTCATGGCGCGATGTGACCGGCGCGCGCGACACGTATCCGGGCGGAACTGACGCATATATGTTCGGCGCAGAATTCGCAAAGTATCTGCAGAACACATACGGCATGGAAAAATACGGTGATTTCTGGAGAGCTGCGGGAAGTCACCTTTCGCCCACGTTTGTTTCGGGAGTGTTTAAGTCTGCATATAATAAGAAAATAACTGATGTGTGGAATGAGTTCCGCGATTCGTATAAAGTGCCGGAAGTGAGTTTTTTAGACGGCGGCTCGGCGTCATCTTCGCGCGATTTTTTTGCAGAGGCGGAACATGCGCAAGTTTCCAAAAATGGATTCTCTAGAAAAAATAACAGGAAATCAGTATTCAAATATTTGAGCTCTGCTGACAACGGCATTGTTTGGTGCGACACAAAATGCAGCGCTGTTTTTTATGCGCCGATTATCGAAAAAGGAAACAGCGATATTTCAAAAAGCAAAAAAGACACGGTGTACGGAAAATCGAAAAAAATTCTGACGATGACTGGAGTGCAGGGGCTGTCGCTTTCTGCAGACGGAACAAAAGTGACTGTCGACAGACTTGTGCAAAAGGGCACCGTAAAATCTGTCGTCATTGTGTGTGAGCTTAAAAACTCGGGAACAGAAAAGTGCGGCGTAAAAAAACAGTACACGATTAAAAGCACGGGCTTAACAAATTCATGCGTGATTGAAAACAAAACTGTTGCTGCTGTTGTATCCACGTCGTGTCCTGTTCAGATTGCGCTGTATACGCTTGCAGGCGGGAGCGCAGAAAAAGTTCCCTCGAAGATACTGACGCTTGGTGATAATGAAATACCGTTCAGCTTGAACGACGCCGGAAACGGCAGGCTTGCATTTGTCTGCAAAAAAGGTTTGGCGTGGACGGTGAGAATGTACAGCGCAGACTTTTCTTCTTACGACGAGATACGTCTGCCTGACGGTATTATTGTTCATAATCTTCACGCAGTGCTCCGTGAAAAAACGCGCACAGTGTTTACATTTGCATGGGCGCAGCTTCGCAGTTATGCGGACACGGAAGCTCCTATGCTTCCGCGCGCGGGTACGCTCGAAGTTCTGTACGATGGCGGAAACGCAGCGGACGTCTCTTCTTTTGCGCAAAACACAGTACAAAACACAGTGCAAGGCACAGTGACTTTGCAGCAGAACGATATCATCGGCGGAGTAACAGATGCCGTTGGAATGAGGCCGAGTCTTGTGTACACGTCGTCTTTTTATGATACAACGCGCCTTTGCGTAATGAACGGCTCTATCCCTGTAAAACATTACGATGCGCCCGTGTCTCATGTACTGTGCGGAATAGAGCCTGCTTCAGATAGTGTAACTGTGCCTGAAACGGCAGCCAGTTCTGCCTCAGCGCCACAGATTTCTGTATCAGCGCAGCAGATATCTGACGGGCGCTCGCTTTCATCGCCTGCGGGTGAATCATCATTCTCTGTGTTTCCGTATTTTCTCCGCGGTATATTTCTTCCTGCCGGCATAGTTCCTGTTTACAGTCACGACACGAGTCTGGGGCAAACAGGAACAGCGCTTCTCGGCGCAACATGGATAACATCTGATCCGTGGGGGAATACCGTTCTTCTTGCAAGCGCCGGCTATGACGCTGTTTCTGAATCAGGAGGCGCGCTGTTTGAATTTGTCAGACAGAATGATACAGCGTCAGTCTCAATGATGGGCACTGCGGTCTTTGATAAAAAAGGATTTGTGCAGAGCGCAGGGAACGGCTCTGCATCGTATACAATTTATGCAGGAAATGTCAGCTCGATATCGCTTTCTGCTGCCGGTTTTATTTTGTACGGCAGAAGTTTTAACGGCTATACGTCGGAATCTTCAGATGACGAAGCAGAGTCTGCAAGTTATGCCGGATTGAGTTCTTCTTCCGGAAGCCGGGCCGATGTGGAAGATTAAAAATACACGACCGCAAACGGAAGCGCGGGACTTACGGTTTCCAATGTGCACAAATGCGCGCCTGGTTACAGTCAGTATGCTGGTGTGTATGCGAAGGCTCTTGTGCTTGGCGAATATAACAGCGGCTGGTACGACCTGGGAAAGGAATCAAGTGACGTAGATTACGGGTATTCAAATGCAGGCTGTTCTGTGGGCGCGCGGATTCCGGGATTTTTCCCGCTTTCGATTACAGCGTCTCTGTTTCCGTCATCAGCTTATTTTGCGAGTGCGTCTGCCTCGGCTGTTCTTTTTTCGTATGAAATTCAGAAAGGAATTCCTGCAGTGTCTCTGTATGCCGACCGCTTTGTACTGTCGGCATCGTATACGTCATACAAAAGCTACGGAACTGCCGATTCGTGGGACATCAGCCGGACAGTTTCGCTTTGCAAAGATTTTAACTCTATGCATTATTATGATTTAGCATCACTCTCCGCCGATGTGATACTGTCGCTCAACACGAGCGCTCTTGCTTCATCGTCGTACAGGGTTGAGGCTGGCGGTAAACTCCTTTTCCGTCCGAATTGCGAGCCGGGGAAATCAAAGCTGTCTGGTGTGCTGTCGTGTATTCTTGTCTATTGAAAGAAATTAGTGTAAGATTAATGATATTTGTGAGGTAAAAACGTGTCACTCGGAAAAGGGCTCGGAAAAACAATTCTTCTGATATTTCTTATCATAATCCTCATTCTCGCAGGCCTTATGTGGTTTGACTATCTCGGCGTGATTCAGGCAAAGAAAGTATTTGCCCCTGTCTACAAGCTTTTTGGCCTTTCCCCGCAGACATCAACGACAGCAACAGTTTCAAAGCCGCTTGTTGCAGACCTCGACGACGACCGTCTTGCAAAGCGGCTGGAAGCATTGGATATCCGTTCGGAAGAGCTCGATAAACGCGAAACAACAATCACTGAAACAGAGACAAAGAACGAAGAAATCGCTCAGGAACTCGAAGACCGCAAAAATTCGCAGGATGAACGCGAAAAAACATTCAACAATACCGTAAAAAAGTACGATGATAGAGAAGTAAACATCGCACAAATTGCGACGAATCTGACAAGCATGCAGCCTAAAAAGGCCGTTGATATTCTTATTGCAATGGACGATCAGGATATAATTGACGTTCTGCGCAAAGTAGAAGAACAGGCACAGGCTGCAAAGACAGCGTCTATGGTTTCGTATTGGCTGACTCTTATGCCGGCCGAGCGCGCCGCTGAAATTCAGCGGAAAATGGCGAACAAACCGGTAACGCTGGACTAACTGCTTCCTGAAACGGCAAACCTGCGGTGATTTACAAAATCATTGGAGGTTGAGCCCATGCAGGCAGTGAACATCCAGCAGCTGATTCCTCAGCAGCAGTCAAATCCTCAGAACAGTGCGTCACCGCAGAAAACTGGTGATACATCATTCATGGATCTTCTGCATACCGAGCAGTCATCGGCGGACCAGAACAAAAAAATCTCACAAGCAAACACCTCGGAAAAAAGTGAAAGTGAAAATCAAAAAGTGAATGACGGCGCGCAGAAAGCTCCTGAAAAAACTGCTGAAAAATCACCTTCTGACTCAAAGAATGTTTCCGACAATCAGAATGCAGATTCGTCCGCTAAAAAAGAAACAGCGGAAAAATCAAAGAATGCAGAAAAAAAATCTGATGAAACGAGCGCAGAGCTAAAAGAACGCCTCTCATTGAAGAAGAATACTGCGCCGGAAAAAAAGTCTGGAACAGAAAAAGGTGATGAAACAGCGGCTGCAGTCCTTGCTTCTCATGCCGCAAAAAAAACAGCATCATCTCAGAATGCAGATACTGTAAAAGACAGCAGCGTTCAGTCATCTGCACAAAAGCAGAAAACAAATGCTTCTGATGAAGCAGACAAGCTTGCATGGCTTTCTGTTCAGAATCAAAAGGAAAACACAGAGGACTCTGATGACGATTTTGCTGCACTGATAGACGCGGCAATCGATTTTATTCCCGGCACTGAATCTGAAGCGGAAAAACTTGAAGCGTCACAGAACCTTGCAGTCAATGATCCTGCGCTTTTCCTCAGCACGATTACTCAGAAGAATGCTGCTGATGAAAAGAATGTGAAGATTGCCGGTGATGATAAAAACACAGCCGGCAAAAAAGACAAGACAAAGACGACTGTCCGCTTTGAAGTTAAAGACGAGCGCACAAAGAGCGCTGATCTTATTAATCAGAAAAACGACGTGAAAAAAGTCCAGGCGAAAAGCGAGATTGTTCTTTCGGCAGATTCGAAAGAGGGAAACAACGCGCAGCTGACGATGGATCTTGTTAATCACGCGCAGCAGAATATTACTTCGTCCTCAACACAGACAGCGGCAGCTTCTGGCTCAGACTTCCAGAGCATGCTCACAAATTCAATACAGCAGAATGCTCCTGAGTTCGTAAAAGCAGGCTCAATCGTCCTTAAAGACAACAATCAGGGATCGATAAATCTTATTCTTCATCCGGAATCACTCGGAAATGTTAAGATTAATCTTTCTTTGTCCGATAAAGTAATAGCAGGGCAGATTACTGTTCAATCGCAGGAAGCTTACAATGCGTTCAAAGAAAGCATTGATTCAATCAAACAGGCTTTTGCGCAGAGCGGATTCGAAACTGCAGGATTCAATCTGAACTTTGCCGGCAACAGCAATTTTGCCGGTAACGGACAGAGCGGACAGCAGCAGATGGATTCTTCATACCGTGCAGACCGCACCTACGGAGACTATGCTGCTTCCACAGTCAGTTCAGAGAGAAGTGAAGCTGCGTATGATAACCGCAATTTCTACGCAGTCGATATTGTAGCGTAAGTTAGTTTGACTAAAAAATAGGAGTTGACTAATGGAATTTAGTGCCACCATGAGTGCGACGGATCAGCTGAAAACACAACAGACAGTTGATACGTTTAACAAATCGCTTGCAGTAAACGGACGTACGGCGAGTCAGCAGCTGGGCAAGGATGACTTTCTCAAAATTTTGATCACGCAGCTTTCCAATCAGGATCCTTCAAGTCCGATGGAAAACACCGAGTTCGTTGCGCAGATGGCACAGTTCTCGTCACTCGAACAGATGACGAACATGAGCCAGAACTTCGAAAAGTTCGCATCGATGACACGATCTTCCGAAGCGCAGGGAATGCTCGGAAAAACTGTTGAGCTTAATCTTGGCGATACGACGACAACCGGAGTTGTCGATGCTGCGACGCGCGGAGAAAAACCGCAGATCAAAGTAAACGGCATGTATTACGACATGGACCGCATCAGCTCTGTGTACAACGCGAACTGAATAAAGAACAAACGAGGGTAGCTATATGATGAGATCACTTTATGCCGGCGTATCCGGATTACAGAATCACCAGACAAGAATGGACGTTATCGGCAACAACATTGCGAACGTCAATACAACAGGATTTAAAAGAGGCCGCGTTGACTTTCAGGATATGATCAGCCAGCAGCTTTCAGGAGCGGCAAAACCGACGACTGAAGTTGGCGGCGTTAACCCGAAGGAAGTCGGACTCGGCATGACTGTTGCCGCAATCGACACAATCTTCACACAGGGAAACCTGCAGTCAACAGGAGTTGCAACAGACGTTGCAATTCAGGGAAACGGATTCTTCCTTGAGAAGAACGGCGAGAAAAGCTATTACACGAGAGCCGGCGCATTCGGACTCGATAATCAGGGCACACTTGTTAATCCGGCAAACGGCTACAGAGTCCAGGGCTGGATGGCAAAAGAGATGAACGGCGAAATGGTTCTTACAACAGCCGCAACTCCCGAAGACTTAACAATTCCGGTAGGACAGAAAGACCCCGCAAAAGCAACGACAAATGTTGACTTCGCCTGCAACCTTAATAAGAACACACCGGAAATTCTGGACGGCGCTTCTGAAGCAGACATTGCTAAAGGAACGTGGGCTACAGAGTTCAAAGTATACGACAGCTTTGGCAATACACATAACCTCGCAGTTTCTTTTGCGCGCGTTCAGGGAAACCCGAACCAGTGGAGAGCAACTGTAAATGTTGATCCGAATGCAGCTACACCGACAGAAACAAGAGTCGGACTCGGAACAACAGACGGCGAGCAGAATACATTCCTTGTTAATTTTGACAACATGGGAACGCTGCAGTCTGTAACAGACTCAGCCGGAAACGTAACAAATCCGACAGGACAGATTGTTCTGCAGACATCGTTCAACGTACCGGACTCAAATCCTGATGCTAACGGAAATCCGTACCGCCAGACAATGAACATCAATCTCGGCACAATCGGCAGCATGAGAAACACCGTTACACAGAGCGCTTCTGCTTCTTCAACAAAGGCATTCTATCAGGACGGATACACGATGGGCTATCTCGATAACTTTAAGATTGACTCGTCAGGAATCATCACCGGCGTGTACTCAAACGGCACGAACCGCACAATCGGACAGATTGCGCTTGCCACATTTACAAACCAGAGCGGTCTTGAAAAGGCCGGCAACAACACATACGTTGAAAGCAACAACTCTGGTCTTGCAAACATCGGCACGAGCGGCATCGCAGGAAAAGGCAGCATGCTCGCAGGCGCATTGGAAATGTCCAACGTCGACCTCACCGAGCAGTTTACCGACATGATCGTCACACAGCGCGGCTTCCAGTCGAACGCAAAGACGATTCAGACGGCAGACACTCTGCTTGAGACAGTGCTTTCTCTTAAGAGATAATAGCACGATAAAGTAAGGCTTTTATAAGCCCGCTGCGGAAATTACAAGGGTTCCGCAGCGGGCTTTTTTTATGCGAAATAATTATTTTAATAGTTCGTCTGCCGCAGAAAAAACTTTCTTTGTGATGTATCTGGATATATGATATAATTATATAAGGTAAGAGTTTAAAAGATGATAAAAATAAAGCATACTGTTTCTATTGTATTTATTTGCCTGCTCTGTTTCTGCGCTATACATACTGTTCCCGTGTATTCTGAAGAAATGCCGACAGTTCGTGCCGGTCTTTACAATGCACAGCGCTATTCGTACAGAAATGATGATGGCTCCTATGCTGGCGCTGATATTGAATATGCGTACCGCATTGCTCAGAAAGCGGGATTCAAAATCGAAATTACATTATTTAATAACGAAACTGATATGCTTAGAAGTCTTAACGAAGGCACAACAGATATGCTTTTCGACTTCGGAAAGACAGATGACATAAAGAACAAATATCTTTTTTCAGAAAGCAAGATCGGTGCGTCCGCACTTTCTGTATACGCAAGAACAACAGATTACCGTTTTGTGTATGGTGATATCGAACAGCTCAAAGACAAAGTATTCGGCTACGAAAAGGGGAATCATGTTGCCGGCGCTTTTTCTGAATGGTGCAAGGAACATGGATTTACTCCGAAGTTGAAATCATTTGATTCTATTAAAACGGTTGATACAGCTCTTTCTGATAAAAAAATTGATGCAGGAATTGTCGGTGAGAACGGACGAAAAGGATATACAACGATTCTTACATTTTCTCCGAGAGCCTATTACATTATATTCAAAAAAAACAGTACTTCGCTCAAAGTAAAAGTTGATGCGGCAATGAATAAGATACTTGCGTATGATCCTTTTTTTGAAGAAAAACTGCTTAGAAAATACGGCATCACAAAACTTGGCGTAACGGGATTTACTGCAGAAGAAAAAAAATTCATTGCATGGAATTCTGAAATACGGGTTGCTGTTATCCGCAATGATGAGCCGTATTACAGTCAGGACAGAACGGGAAAATGTGAGGGCATTATTCCTTCGTACTACAAAAAAGTATCAGAGTATCTTGGCATGACATTTTCTTTTCATCCGTATGATTCAACACCTGATGCAATAGAAGCTATGAAATCAGGCAAAGTTGATATAATTGCCATGTTCAGCGACGGAATTATCGTAGCGGAGCAAAAAGGAATTCTGCTTACCGATGCATACGAAAATGTTGATTCAGTGTTACTGATGAGACCTGGAATAACGTATGAGGAAATAAAAAAGATTGCTGTGAAGCACCGCAGCATTAATATTGCGCGCCAGGGAATATTGGCTCTTATTAATTCTGAGGTTGTGCCTGTAAATAATGCGAAGGAAGAATTTGCATTGTTAAGGGAAGGTAAAGTTGACGCGATTGTTTGCGGTCAGCCGACTTCTACATGGCTTTTGAATCAGACAAATTCTTCTGCCTATACAACGATGGTACTTTCATCGCAGCAGTTTGACCTTTGCGCAGCTGTTGCTCCTGATAAGCCCACGCTTCTTTCAATTATGGACAAGGCAATAAGCGCAACAAATTATGGATTTGAGCTGATTGTCGAAAACAATACGCGTCCGGGACATACGCTTCAGGCGCTTATTTCCAGAATACCGGCAATGGCAATAATCATATTTGCCTTATTCACTGTCCTGATGATTACAGTTCTCGTTGTGGCAATTCTTTTCCTCTTAAAAAGCAGAAGGACTAAGCTTGCGGCTGCTGCTGAACAGGCTGCTGCGGCAAAGCAGAGAATTGAAGCGGAAGCGATAGAAAAAAATGCTGAGGAAAAAAATACTTTCTTTTCAAATATCAGCCACGATATGCGCACGCCTCTCAATGCAATCATCGGATTCACACGTCTTGCACAGCGTGATGATATTGAGAGTGAAACGAAAACAGAATATCTGAAAAAAGCTGAAATGTCCGGTATGCTTCTTCTCGATCTTATTAATGATACGCTTACTATTTCAAAAGTGAACAGCGGAAAAATGGAGCTTCGTCTTGAACCGTGCAAGGCATCTGATGTAATCAATACTGTTACATCATCTATAAAAGAATCTGCAGCAAAAAAGAAAATAGAATTTGTATCAGACGTGTCGGAAATGACGGAAGTATATATCGCAGCTGATAAACTCAATGTTGAAAAAATATTCCTGAACCTGCTTGCAAATGCCGTAAAATACACACCGGAAGGCGGCCACGTGTGGTACAAAGCTGTCAAAGAAACTGAAAGCGATGCTCATGTAAGTTTTCTTTTTACTATTAAAGATGACGGTATTGGTATCAGCTCTGAATTTCTTCCTCACATTTATGAACCGTTCTCGCAGGAAAAAAGAACTGGATACGAATCGATGGGCACAGGACTTGGCCTCTCGATTGTAAAGCAGCTTGTTAACCTTATGGGCGGGACGATTGAAGTTCAAAGCGAAAAAAATAAAGGCACGACTTTTACTGTTCATCTTAGTTTTATAAAAGTAAATCCAGTGAGCAATAAAAGAAAAATACCGGAAATTCAAGGAAAAGAATCTCTGGCAGGCAAAAAAGTTTTGCTGTGCGAAGACAATCAGATGAACCGTGAAATAGCTGAAGCGCTTCTTCATGACGCAGGCGTAGAAACTGTCTGTGCAGAAAACGGAGAGATTGGTGTTGAAAAATTCCAGGAGAGCAAAATAGGTGAGTATTATGCAATCCTCATGGATCTTAGAATGCCTGTAAAAAATGGATATGAAGCGACAGAAGCAATCCGCTGTTTAGACAGAGATGATGCAAAAACTATTCCTGTTATTGCGATGACAGCTGATGCGTTCGAAACTGACGTGCAGAAATGCATCGATGCCGGCATGAATGGTCATGTTGCAAAACCGATTGACCCGCAGCAGCTTTTTAAAGTGCTGGCAGGTCAAACTGACGCTGAGATGTAATAATGTCTGCCTGCTAGAATTCCGGCGGGCACGATATTTCCATAATTTGCCCTGTGACAGGATGCGTGAATCTGATGTACTCCGCGTGAAGCATGAGGCGCTCGCCCTGCGCGCATGTTCCGTAAATTGTGTCGCCTATAATCGGCACACCGAATCCGTGGGCGTCTGCGCTTGCGAGCCTGAGCTGGTGCGTGCGTCCTGTATGCGGCAAAAACTGAACGCGCGTTGCAGTGCGCGCCGAGCCGTCAGGAGACGTGTATCGTTCTGTCTGAATAATATTCCATTCTGTAACTGATTCTTTGCCGTCTTTTTCATCCCACATCTGGCGCGGCTTATTGTCGAAGTCAAGGCGGAAAAAGAGTGTCATTGTTCCGTGACGCGCAATTCCTTTCTTAACAAGATTTCCGTCGAGCAGAGCGGTGTAGCGCTTTTGAATTGTGCCTGCTGCAAACTGCATGTTAAGCGCACGGTGAGCGAATTTGTTAAGCGCGAGAACGAGAATGCCGCTTGTTTCCATGTCGAGACGATGAACAGCCGGCTGCTCGATGCAGTCAGGAAACAGCGCTCGCAGACGGGACTCAGCGCAGTCCTTTGTTTCTTTTCCCGGCACGCTTAAAAGACCGCTCGGCTTATTTATAACGATGATATCGTTGTCGCGGTATAAAATCTCAATGCCAAGCATTGCCGGCAGAATAAGGCCGCACCGTTCAGTGCAAGGTGCGTATGATGCATGCGGATTTTTGTGCGCTGACTTCTGCCCGTAAAACATTTCGCACATGCTCAGCGGCGTAAGGTGCCGGGAGAATGCGTAGTCGAGAAGTTTTGGCGCGCAGCAGTCGCCTGTGCCAGTGGGCGGAAGTTTTTCTTTGTTCGATACTGCGCATATTTCTTTAAGCGTGCGGGTTTTCCCGTCGATGCAATGGAATGAGTATAAGTCAAATACATTGTTAAGAGATTCTGTCGTCAACTCCGTGCGTTGTTTTGTAAGAGCAACTTCTTCGTCTGACGGAAAATTAAATCCGTTGTTTTGCTGAGCAGTAGCATCTTCGTCTGACAAAGATTTGCTTTTAAGTGATTCATTTTTTCGTTCTGATTTTAAATTATTAATTTTTTCAGTAAGCGCGTGAATTTCTCTGTCGTTTTTTTCGAGTGCCTTGTCAATTTTTTCTGACGAAACAATCGGCTCAACAAAAACACATTCTGCGCTGTCAAATTCCACCGCGTGCGAAAGCCGCTTGCTTATGCCTGAAACTGTTTCGAGAACATACTGTTTGCCGTCATCATCCTGCGCAGTGAGAACGCCGATCATTACGCCGTGGTCGCCCCGTTCTTCGCTTATCTGCGCTGTCTGCTGCAATTCAACTTCGCCGCTTTCTATCTGCGCGATGATTTCGCAGCACTTGTCGTGTGCATCTTGTTCCGGCAGCGGCGGAAACATCATCGTTCCTGCGCCCTGCGGTTTTGTAATTGCAACAGGCGGCACAGTCAGTTTTTCAAAGTCGATTCCTTCGTGCTTAAGAAGTATTATTTTTTTATCAAGCCCGCCTGCGTATCCGGTAAGATTTCCGTCTGCGCCGATGACGCGGTGGCATGGAATGATAATCGATATGTGGTTGTGCTCGACAGCGCCGCCCACAGCCTGGCTAGACATCGATGGCTTTTTCATTACGCGCGCTGCTTCCGACGCAAGCTCTCCGTAAGACACAGTCGTACCGTACGGAATGTCGCAGAGCATGCTCCAGATGATGTGCTGGAATTCACTTCCTACCGGCGCGAGCGGAAGTTCTTTTATGTCAGGTCTTTTTCCTGCGAAGTAGTCTGCAATCCACCTGCGCGTATCAATCAGAACAGGGACATCATCGCGCTCAGTTACAGAGTCGGGAAGTGTGTCGCCCCAGAATTTCTGTCCTTCAATCCAAAGACCGATCAGAGAACCATCGGTGCATGCTGCAGTAAGATTTCCGGCAGGAGAAGAAAAATGAGAAACATAGACAGGCGATTGAATCTGCATTTTTTTATTGTACTGTTTTAAAAAGAATTTTTCGACTGTGTGTGCCATAAGCACCGTGTGTGCCATAAGCGCAATCATCGTGCAATCAGGGCACAAAAGCGCTATACTCAAAAGCTGCTATGCCAATAATAGAAATTACAGATACATCATCTTCCGGTCCTGATGTTTTTTCAAACCTCACGGAATCTCAGCTGCGGAACAGGCGCGAAGCAGAGAACGGTATATTCATTGCGGAAAGCCCGAAAGTGATTGAGCGCGCGCTCGATGCCGGTTACGAGCCGATTTCGATTCTCACGGAAAAAAAACACATCGATGGTGACGCACGCAGTATTATCGCGAGATGTCCGTCAATCCCTGTTTATACATCTGACAGTGTTACGCTTTCAAAAATTACAGGATTTGAACTGACGCGCGGCGTGCTGTGTGCAATGCATCGTCCGCATCTTCTTTCTGTGGAAAATGTATGTGCAAGTGCGAGCCGTGTTGCAGTCTTGGAAAATATTACAGAATCGACAAATGTCGGAGAAATTTTCCGCTCGGCAGCAGCGCTTGGCATCGATGCTGTTCTTGTAACGCCGCAGTGCTGCGATCCGCTGTGCCGCCGTTCTGTGCGCGTAAGCATGGGAACAGTATTCCAGGTGCCGTGGACGAGAATCGGAAAAACAAAAGATGACTGGCCGCTAGCCGGAATACAGGAGCTTCATGCGCTCGGTTTTAAAACTGCGGCGATGGCGCTTACAGATAATTCCGTGAGCATTGACGACAAAGCGCTTGAGTCAGAAAAAAAACTTGCGGTAGTGCTCGGCACAGAAGGCGACGGGCTTTCGCCGAACACAATAGCTTCGTGCGATTACGTAGTCCGCATACCGATGTCTCATCATGTTGATTCTCTTAACGTCGGTGCCGCCGCCGCAGTTGCATTCTGGCAGCTTCGCAGCCGTTAACTAAAACACTATACGCATTGACAAAAAGACGATACACAATTACAGTATAAATATATGCAGGTGTTTCACTCATTGATACACCATGCGCCTTATACTGAAATTATGGAATATACAAATACGAGCGGATTTCCGTCTCCTGCGCAAGGGTACGAAAAAGATCCGGTTGATTTCAATAAAATTCTCATCAGACATCCGGCGGCAACGTTCGTGATGCGCTATGCGGGAAAGCCTCATCCTGAGTACAGTATTGCACCCGGCGATTTGCTTGTGGTCGACAGCGCTGCCATTCCTGTTCAGGGAAAGCCTGCCGTGCTTCAGAAAGACGGCGAGTTCGTGTGCGGTCAGGTTGGTGACGAGTGCGACATACTGTTCGGAATCATAACATCGGTGGTTCATATTCTATGATTTTTCATATTGATGCGAACAGTTTCTACGCTTCGTGCGAACGTCTCTTCCGTCCCGATTTGTACGGCCGTCCGATTGCCGTCCTGTCGAACAACGACGGAATCACAATTGCGCTCAATCAGGAATGCAAGAACTTAGGATTCAAGCGCGGAGACACGTTCTTTAAAATGCGCGCACAGTACGAAGCGGCAGGAGTCGCTATGTTTTCCTCAAACTATACGCTGTATGCGGACATAAGCCGCCGTCTTAATCTGCTGTACGCTCAGTACGCGCAGAGTCTTGAGCAGTATTCGATTGACGAAAGCTTTTTGTTTTTTTCCGACTGGAAAAATAATTGTTGTGATAGTACATGCAGTGCGCAAAGCGGTCATGGTGTTTCGTCAGGCGTGTTTGATTATTATTCGCTTGCATGTGAAATTCGCAATGAAACGCTCCGGCAGATTCATATGCCTGTGTCGATCGGCATTGCGCCTACAAAGACGCTTGCAAAAATGTGCAACAAACTGGCAAAGCATTCCGGAGGCGTGTGCGACTGGAATACAGTCGACCATGAAAAAATTCTTTCAGCGTACCCGGTGAGCGAAGTGTGGGGAATAGGCGCTTCAAAGGCATCGTCTTTGTCGCTGCACGGAGTCCGCACGGCGCTTGACCTTGCGCGGTTTCCGCTTGATGATAAGGCAAAGAAAGAACTGACGATAGCAGGATTCAACACGGTGCGCGAGCTTAACGGCATTCCGTGTATCGAGCATCATTCTGTTGAGCGCAGGCAGAATATTACAACAAGCAGATCGTTTGCTCACGGCGTTACGTCGTTTGCCGAGCTTGAAACTGCAGTCGCCGAGTACACGCAGCTTGCAGTCGAACGTCTGCGGCGGGAACATTCTGTGTGCGGAATAATCAGTGTATGCATTATGACAGCGCGCGCGTTCTGTCCTCAGGACAAAGAAAAAGAATACTTTAATTCTGATTTGCATCCGTTCGAGAATGCAACAGACAGTCTGCCGGAACTTACGTCTGCCGCTGTCGGACTGCTTCATTCGCTGTACCGCCGCGAATTTGAATACCGCAAGGTCATGGTGAATCTGCTTGCGCTCGAAAGCGGCAGCTTGAGACAGGGCAGTCTGTTTGACACAAATAATTCTGTGTACAGAATAAAAAGCGGCGCGCTGATGAGTGTGTGTGATTCGATAAATGAAAAGTACGGGCGCGGCTGTCTGCACGTTGCAGTTCGTAACAATGCGCGCGACATCTGCGGCGACGGAACTAAATCGAACTGGATTATGGACCGCAAGCTGCTGTCGCCCGAATACACGACACGCGTTTCTGATCTGCCGGAGGTCGTATGAGCGGTCCTCTGAATCCAGAAAATATACCGCTTGCAGATTGCGGAACAGCAGCCGGACGTGCGGCCGGCAAGAAAAGTTTTTGTGCGAATGAACATTCGCGTGGTCAGATTCTTTTCGGCACGTGCGGCTACGATTATCCGGAGTGGCGCGGCGTGTTTTATCCTGCGGGACTTGCGCGTGCGGAATTTCTTTCGTTCTATGCAGAACAGTTTTCCGCGCTCGAAGTGAATTTTACGTATTACCGCATGCCCACTGAATATCAGTTCCGGTCGATGCTTCTGCGCAGCGGTAATAAACTCATGTACTCGGTAAAAGCGCCGCAGACACTCACGCGCTTAATCAGCCGCGACTGGGATCAGGACGTTCTCAGGTTCCGTGCGGCGCTTCTGCCGCTTGTCAACGCGAATCAGCTTTCGGCAGTGCTGTTCCAGTTTCCGCAGAGCTTTCGCTACACAAAAGAAAACAGAATCTATCTCGACGAACTGCTTAAGTCATTTTCGTCGTTCCCGTCAGTCGTCGAGTTCCGCCACAACGAATGGCTTACCGAGCGTGTGTATGAAGGTCTGAGCGCGCACGGTGCCGGAATATGCGTGTGCGACATGCCGCGTCTCCGCTCGCTTCCTGCATACAAGCCTGTCGTCACCGGGAACATAGGCTATATGCGCTTCCACGGCCGTAATGCGCAGAACTGGTACGGAGGCGATGGCACCGAACCTTGCGCGCGGTATGAGTATCTGTACCGGGACAGCGAGCTTCGCGACGCGCTGCCAGGATTAGCAGATATGGCAGCCAAGTCAAATGTGACGCAAGTGTTTTTTAACAATCATCCTAAGGGAGCCGCCGCAGTGAATGCAAAGATGATGGAAGAAATGATGTCACCTCCAAACGAATAGTGGCCCTCCACATCATTTGCTGAAATTGTTATACTGATTCCATGATTTCATATCTGTCCGCATCAGATTTCTACAAAAAAAAGTTTGGCTGCAAAGTGTACAAGATTGCAGTTGATGCCGGCTGCACATGCCCGACGCGCGACGGAACAAAGGGAACGGGCGGCTGCATTTTCTGCTCGCAGTCGGGCTCAGGCGAATTTGCGTCGTCACGGAATAAGCCGATTGCAGAGCAGATTGAAGACGCAAAGAAACTGATTGATAAAAAACTGAATCAATTTCGCGGAAAATATATTGTCTACTTCCAGAATTTTACGAATACGTACGGTGACCATGACGCGCTCGAAAAAAAATACCGCGAGGCAGCGAGTGCGCAGGACGTTGCAGGCATTGCAATTGCGACAAGGCCGGACTGCATCGACAGCGACATGCTGGAAAGGATTAGTACTATTTCTAAAGAGACATTTGTTTCAATCGAGCTTGGACTGCAGACAACGAATGAAAAGACAGCGCAGTATATCCGGCGCGGCTACACGAACAATGTGTATTTTGACGCAGTGCGCAGAATAAAAAATGAAGCGCCGCAGATTCATGTCGTAACACATGTTATATTCGGGCTTCCCGGCGACAGCGAAAGCGATATGATGCAGACAGTGCGCGATGTCGTGAACAGCGGAAGCGACGGCATAAAATTCACTGAGCTGTTTATTCTTGAGGGAACTGATTTAGCGGAAGAATATAAAGCGGGAAAAGTTGCGGGTGCTGGCGGTAGCAGTTCATACGAATGCATGACTGAGAATGAATACTTCGCGGTTCTTGAAAAGGCGATTGCGCTTCTGCCGCCCGGATTTGTAGTGCACCGCGTGTCGGGTGACCCGCCGCAGGACACGCTCATTGCGCCTCTGTGGGCAAAGAACAAACGGCGCGTTCATAATGAATGGGAAAAGATATTTACAAGAGTAGAATAGCTTTAACGACAAAAAAAAGCGCCATATAATGGCGCTTTAGAATCGGGATGACAGGATTCGAACCTGCGACATTCTGGTCCCAAACCAGACGCGCTACCAACTGCGCTACATCCCGTAAGCTTTTATATCATAGCGAAAATACGAATCGTGCGCAAGCAATTGAGACTAAAAATGTTTGCGCACGTGTATTTATCTTTCTTCCCTGAAGTACGCATTTCCCAATGATTCAGGACTCTGGTTTTCCCGCTTCTTTCTCATCGTCATCGCTACAAGAACGATAATTGTTGCAACATACGGAATCATGTCGAGAAGCTGTGTGGAAATTACGATTTTATGTCCGAACAAAGCGATGTTCTGGCACTTGAATGCAAGTCCTTTGAGAGCGCCGAATGCGTAGCTCGCAGCGATTGCCTGAAGCGGATTCCACGTGCTGAAAATAATGAATGCGACTGCAATCCATCCGGCGCCAGCGGTGATGTTTTCCTGCCATCGCGGAACGAATACGAGCGAAAGGTATGCGCCTCCAAGCCCTGCTAAAAATCCGCCCATCAGAATATGAACATATTTATAGAGCGTTACATTGATGCCGCTTGCATCAGCTGCTCCAGGATTTTCACCTACGGCACGGAGATTAAGTCCGAACCGTGTAAAGTTAAGATAGATGTACAGAACAATCGCTATGATAATCGAAAGGTACACGTAGATGCTTTGGCTGAACAGTGCCGGTCCCAGCACGGGTATCTTATTAAGAAGCGGTATCTGAAGCGGAACAAAAGCGTTGTGTATTGAATCAGGAAGAACGTGGCTGCTTATTGTTTTGCCTAAGAATCCTGCAACTCCGGTGCCGAAAATAGTGAGCACAAGTCCTGTTACAACTTGATTTCCGCGGAGTGTTACTGTAATCACTGCATAGATAAGTGAACCTGCAAGGCCTGCGCATCCGGCTGCAATAACAGCGAGAATGGGATTCCCTGTTGTGTATCCCGCCCAATAGCCTACGGAAGCACCCATGAGCATCATGCCTTCAATGCCAAGGTTTGTGTTACCAGCCTTTTCGCACATAATGCCGCCTGTTGTTGCAAGCAGAATCGATGTTCCCATCTGAACGGCTGTCTGTAAAAATAATCCGAGCTGAATGAGGAATGTCATTTTGATGCCTCCTCTGAATCCGCTGCTGTTTCATTTTTAACTGCAGCAGTCGTTTTTGATTTCTTAACAATAATAAATTTGTAGCGAAGGAAGAATTCACTTCCGAGTACAAAGAATATAATTATTCCTTCAAGTATTTGTGACATTGAGGCAGGAATCTGAAGTGAGCTTTGCAAAAAGTTTCCGCCTTGAATCAGCATACTGAACAAGAATGAAACGACGACCATCATGAGCGGCTCAAGCTGTGCAAGCCATGTTGTAATAACAGCTGTGAATCCCATTCCGCCGCTCATTTGTTCGCTCAGTGAATTTTCGATTGCGCTTGCCTGCATCATGCCGGCAAAACCGCACAAGCCGCCGCTAAGCAGGACAGAAAGCAGAAGAACTCGCGGAACATTGATGCCTGCGTAATGAGCTGTCGGTTCACTTTGTCCGAGTACATCGATTTCATAACCAAATTTGCTCCGCTTAAAAATGATGTAAAAAACAACAGCAAGAACAAGCGTAAATATCCAGCCGATGTGAATGCCGAACAATTTGGGAAGAACTGCATTTTGCGCGAAGTGTGCGATTTTTGGAAATCCGCTTGCGGCCGGATCTCGCCACGGACCATACTGAAGATATCCGATCCATTTCTGCGCGACATAATTGAGCATAAGTGTTACAAGTGTTTCGCTTGAATTGA
>LAHS01002741.1_pt1 | contig 19380 bp, 29 predicted proteins | sample 329651 | NCBI WGS metagenome assembly LAHS01 (sample SAMN03275699, study PRJNA271635) | activated sludge metagenome | isolation source: sample C-1 Sludge from hydrolytic chamber (first chamber) of Anaerobic... | reverse complement strand
AGTACCATGGCAATATTCATATATGGTTTCCGGAACTTAAAACGCATTCTGGATAAACTGTATGAATATTGCCATGGTACTGGGTCTGTTCCCTGGCTTTATGTCCATGGTCGCACAGTATTATCTGTTAAAGTCGATGGGACTGACAGATGGTTCATGGATCCGTCTGGCACTGATCATTGTCTATTCTGCTTCGGCAGGCATGGGCTTCCAGATTGCCAAGGGATTCTTTGATACAATTCCACACTCCATTGATGAAGCAGCAATCATAGATGGTTCTACCTTGTGGCAGGTATTTACCAAAGTCACAATGCCGCTGTCAAAGCCAATTGTTATCTATACAGTATTGATTTCCTTTATGGGTCCTTGGGTAGACTTTATCTTTGCGAAGGTCATCTGCAGAGCTGAAGCAGATCAATATACAGTTGCAATCGGTCTTTGGAATATGCTGCAGAAAGAATACATTCATGAATGGTATACCTGCTTTGCGGCAGGTGCCGTTGTTGTATCAATTCCTATTGCAATTCTGTTTGTCTTTATGCAGAGATATTATGTAGAAGGTATGAGCGGAGCTGTCAAAGGCTGATCAATCTTTAAAATCAGAAATTACAGCAAGTGTTCTGCCAGTATTGTTAATGGAAACAGGAAGTGGCAGATACCAGCAGATGGCATCTGCCACTTATTTTCAAGATGCAGTGAGGAATGCATATGTATAAGAATTATATCTTTGATTTCTATGGAACATTGACAGATATCCACACAGATGAGGAACAGCCATCCTTATGGAAACAGATGGCAGAGCTGTACCGTGTCTATGGTGCTGACTTTACACCAGGAGAATTAAAAGAGGGTTTCCATGAACAGTGTGAGAATGCAGAAAATGCACTGCGCAGAGAAACAGGATATCAGTATGCAGAAATTGATTTGTCCAGGATCTTTGAAGTGCTTCTGCGGAATGCACCGGCATATCATAAAGCAGAACATCAGATTATGGATATGCAGGAATGGACGTTTGGCATCTCAAATACATTCCGTATCTTATCTCGGACAAAACTGAAAACATATCCGCATACACTGCAGGTATTAAAGAAATTAAAGAAGGCAGGATGTCATATCTATGTCCTGTCCAATGCACAGAAATGCTTTACGATGCCGGAAATGGAACAGAGCGGGATCCTTCCATATGTAGATGAGGTCTATATCTCATCTGAGTATCGTATGAAGAAACCGCAGGAAGATTTTCTCGGTGTCCTGTTGAAGAAAGAAAAACTAAAGAAAGAAGACAGCATCATGATTGGCAATGACTGCTACAGTGATGTTGCTTCTGCTGTAAAGAATCAAATGCATTCTGTATTTCTTGATACAGGAAAACATACAGAAAAAGAAACAGAGAAAATGATCAAGGATGTATGCGGGAATGGACTGTATACACCTTATGTAATAGAAGATGGAGATATCAGGAAGATCCTGAGTTTATAAATTATGGTAAATTGGCTGAAAGATGCAGTATTCTATGAGATCTACCCGCAGTCCTTCTGTGACAGCAACGGGGATGGAATCGGTGATATTCCTGGAATGACACAGAAGCTGGATTATATCAAAGATCTTGGATGCAATGCATTGTGGATCAATCCAGTATATGATTCACCGTTTTATGATGCTGGCTATGATGTCAGAGACTATCGCAGGATTGCACCGCGGTACGGTACAAACGAAGACATGTACAATTTTTTTCAGGAAGCACATGCCAGAGGCATTAAGGTATTAATGGACCTGGTGCCGGCACATACATCAGATGAACATGAATGGTTCTTAGAATCCAGAAAAGATGAAGTGAATCAGTACAGCAAACGCTATGTATGGACAAGCAATGCCTTTGAAGGAATTGAAGACCATGCATACATCTCCGGGATGACACCAAGGGCAGGTGCTTATATGCTCAACTTCTTTGCCAAACAGCCGGCATTGAACTATGGCTGGGGAATTCGTACAGCCGCATGGCAGAGTGCTGCAGACTCACCAGAAGCAATAGAGACACGTGAGGCAATGAAGGATATCATGCGTTTCTGGCTGGATCATGGCTGTGATGGCTTCCGAGTAGATATGGCTGACAGCTTAGTCAAGAATGATGATGACCGCAAACATGCAACAGCAGCTGTCTGGATGAATATCAGAAAAATGCTGGATGAAGAATATCCAGAAGCAGCTCTGGTATCGGAATGGTCAAATCCAAGAAGTGCAATTAATCTCGCAGGTTTCCACATGGATTTCTATCTGGATCATTGGCACAATGGATACAATACATTGTTAAGAGATTATGAATGCAGTCCAATTGATCGCAGTTTCTTCAAGCAGGACAGTGAGGGAGACATCGCTGCCTTCCTGAAGGATTATCTGCCAAAGTACAATGCGACCCGTGAACGCGGATATATTTCTATGTTTACATGCAATCATGATACGCCAAGAGCTGCCAGAACTTTGACACAGGAAGAACTGAAGCTTGCCTGGGCATTCCTCTTTACGATGCCGGGTGTGCCATTCCTGTATTATGGTGATGAGATCGGTATGCGGTATCTTGATCTAGCAACGGTGGAAGGCGGTTATCATCGTACAGGTTCCCGTACACCGTTGCAGTGGAATACAAAGAAGAATTACGGTTTCTCTGAAGCAGAAAAAGAAAAGCTGTATATCTCACAGGATCCTGCAAAGGATGCACCAACGGTAGAACAGCAGGAAAAGGATGCCCATTCGTTATATGCCGTGACAAAGGAAGTCATTGCCCTGCGTCATGCATATAAAGATTTTGCGGCAGACAGCTCCTTCCAGGTGATTCATGCGGACAAGAAAGTATTCCTGTATCAACGCGGCAGTTTAGTATGTGCCGTCAATGCGTCAAAGAAAGATGTATCTGTTTCTGAGGATATCCTCAGTAATCGACAGGTCATCTATGCAATCAATGATGCATCAGTGAATGATACATGTCTGCGTTTAGGGGCTGGATCATTTGCGGTATTGAAATAAGCAGTGCATGGATGCGGCGGTAAGATTCCATGGTAAATAAGACAGCCGCAAGTTATACTATTTGTGGTATTTGAAAGCGAAAAGATATGAGAAAAGCAGGAATATTGATGCCCGTGGCTTCCCTGCCCGGCAGGCACGGAATTGGCACCTTCGGACATGAAACATATCACTTTATCGATCTGGCTGCGAAAGCTGGCTTTTCAATATGGCAGATTCTTCCTTTGAATCCATTAGGTTATGGCAATTCACCATATCAGCCGTATTCCAGTTATGCGATGGATCCTTTATATCTTTCTTTAGATATTCTGGAAGAACAGGGACTGCTGCATCGAAAGGTACCGTCTTTCCATCGGCACAGTTCACAGATTGATTATGTGGAAGTACGTAAATATAAAGAAACATATTTACGTCAAGCGTATCGTAATTTTAAACCGGATCACAACTTCAGTGTATTTGCATATCAGGAATGGACACGCAATTATGCACTGTTCATGACATTCAAGCAATTGAATGGCGGGGTATGCTGGAATGAATGGAAACCAGAATTCAGAGATCAGCCAGTCACCAATGAAGTGGATCTGAAACAATATCAGGATGAGATTTTGTATCAAGTATTTGTACAGTATGAATTATATCTGCAATGGAAGAACTTGAAGCAGTATGCCAATGATCTTGGCATTGAGATCATGGGAGATCTGCCGTTCTATGTTGGCTTGGACAGTGCTGATGTGTGGGCGGACCGCAAGAACTTCTTGCTGGACCAAAAGGGAAGACCGACCTTCATTGCCGGTGTCCCGCCGGATTATTTCTCAGCAACCGGACAGCGCTGGGGCAACCCAATCTATAACTGGGAATATATGAAGAAGGACGGCTTTACGTTCTGGATTGACCGTCTGTCCTATACCGAGCGTCTGTTTGATCAAGTGCGGGTCGATCATTTCCGTGCCTTTGATACCTATTGGAAGATCAAAGCATCCTGTCCAACCGCATTGGATGGAGAATGGGTGGAAGCACCTGGATATGAACTGTTCGATGAATTGTTCGACAAGGAACCTGATCTGAAGATCGTAGCAGAAGATCTGGGAGATCTGAGAGCGGAAGTGCTGGAATTACGGGATCATTATTCTTTCCGCGGCATGCGTGTCATTCAGTTCTCATTTGATCCTAAGAAACTGGAAGCACAGGAAGCAGATGAAGAAGATAAGACGCATCTGTTAGTATATACTGGCACTCATGACAACGCACCGATCTTTGGCTGGTATCATGAGAAGACAAATAAGGAAAGAAGAGAGATCCGTCAGTATCTGTGGCAGCATGGCTACCGTAAGCACAGCTTCTCTTCTGACATCATTGATTATTCATTGGATCTGCAGGCTGATATGGTCATAATTCCAATGAGTGACTGGCTGCATCTCGGCAATGAAGCACGTTTGAATCTGCCAGGAACAGTTGGAAAACCAAACTGGATGTGGTGCATGAATGATCTGTCAAAGTTTGCCCATCGTCTGCCTGTGATCCGTAAGGCATTGGTAGATGCAGATAGAATTGTTAAATCAAGGTAAAGAAAGCTCTTTCTTATAAGAGCTTTTTTTCATAGGTATCCGCAGGATTCAATGCTATAATGTCTGCGTTATAAAAAAGAGAGGGAAATATGAATCTTTTATTAAATATACTAAAGTCTGTATTATATGGTGTCATTCAGGGTATTACAGAATGGCTGCCAATCTCATCCACAGGACATTTGATTCTGATGGAACAGTTCATGCCGTTGAATCTATTCTCTGATGCAGCATCCAATACTGCATTCTGGAATATCTATAAAGTAGTCATTCAGTTTGGATCAATCCTGGCTGTGATGCTGCTGTACTGGAAGAAGCTGAATCCATTCCAGAAGGCAATCAAGCCGTCAAGAAAGAAGTCTATCTGGAGAATGTGGATCTTGATTCTCATTGCTTCTGTTCCTGCGGCAGTCATTGGACTGTTATTGAATGACTGGATTGACAACAAGATGAGTACACCGGTTGTCATTGCATGTACATTGATCATCTATGGTGTATTGTTCATCTGGATGGAGAACCGTCCGCATGAGTATGTCATTGAAGATACACATCAGATCACACCGAAGAGTGCATTCCAGATGGGCATGTTCCAGTGCCTTGCTTTGATTCCAGGTACTTCCCGTTCCGGTTCAACAATCTTTGGCGGAACGATGATTGGCTTTGACCGTCCAACTGCTGCTGAATTCTCATTCTATATGTCAATTCCTGTTATGTTCGGCGCAAGTTTATTAAAGATTGTGAAGGCAAAGATTGCTTTTACATTCGCCAGTGTACTGGTACTGCTGATCGGCATGATTGTAGCATTCATTGTTTCTGTTCTTGCTATTAAGTATTTGATGAATTACATCCGCAAGCATGACTTTAAAGTCTTTGGATACTATCGTATTGTGCTTGGCGTCATTGTTCTGATCTTTGGACTGATTGGACTTTTATAAGAGAGATACAGCGGTGTTTCGACACACCGCTTTTTTCTTGGGCATCCAAGTAGACAGGAACTGTGAAATCAGTAAGATAAAATTATGGAAATGATAAAATTATTCTTAGAGGGGCTTCTCTCATTCTTCTCACCGTGTATTCTTCCACTGGTACCTTTGTACATCGCGTATCTGACACAGGATGCCAAGAGTACAGCCGAAGACGGCACCATTACGTACCGCAGGGGAAGGACACTGTACCTTACCATAGGTTTTATTCTAGGCATCTGCACCGTATTTGTCATTGCGGCGTTAGGCAGTACTGCCCTGCATGCATTCTTTACAGCACATACCTTTGCCTTTCAATTGACGGGCGGAATCCTTCTGGTCTTCTTTGGACTGACAGCCTTGCATGTCATTAACATCCCATTCTTGAATGGCACGCATGCACATACAATGAAAGTAAACGGCGGGATGAACCTGCTGAAGGCATATGGGATGGGCTTCTTCTTTTCCTTTGCCTGGTCCCCATGTGTAGGTCCATTGCTGGCACAGGCAATTGTCAAAGCAGCATCTGCGGATACCGCAGCTGTTGGCTGGCTCTATATTGCCTCCTATGCTGCTGGCTTCATCTGTATCTTCCTGCTGCTGGGCTTGTTTACGACCGAGATTTTAAAGCTTTTAGAGAAGTATAAGAAAGTTGTAAAGTATACTGGTTTGATTGCTGGCCTGTTAGTCATTGGTATGGGTATCTGGACGCTGGGACAGGCTGTACAGACGTATAACGCATCTATCCGGACAGCTAGGGCAGAGACAGCTGCTGCCGCTGCTACAGCTTCTGCTGAGGCTGCAGCGACACCGCAGGCAAGAGCATCCAGCAGTGCATCCGGAGAAAAGAAACAGATAGAGATGTATGACTTCAATCTGCCGGATGCCCAAGGCAATTATGTACGTTTGAGCAGTTATCAAGGAAAGACAATCATTGTCAACTTCTTTGGGACATGGTGCACGTACTGCAATGAAGAACTGCTGGGACTGCAGACAATCAATGATACGGATCATGATGTACAGATCCTGTTGATTGCGGCACCAGGTGTAAACAATGAAGGAGATATCAGCTACGTTGAAAAGTATATGAAGGATAAGGGATACTCCATGAAGATCGTGTATGATACGACACTGAGTGTAACGCAGATGTACAATGTCTCCGGATATCCAACAACATATATCTATAAGCCGGACGGCAGTATTCTCGGCTATGCACCGGGCTATATTCCGGAAGCAGACATGCAGAAATATCTCGAACAGGCAAAGCAGTGAAAATAGTTTCAGAAATAAATTCAGAAAAATATAACTTTCTTTGAAAACATTGTTGACATATTTTCTCGCGGGAGTAAAGTATAACCATACAAGCGATGAAGAGAAGAGTAACCAGCCGCTAGTATTGCAGAGAGTCCTCGGGAGCTGTGAAGAGGATATACGAAATGTTGGTGAACATGATCTTGGAGCTGCGTGGTCGATAAGTAGATCACGACGGGCTGTCCCGTTACAGACATAGAGTATTTCTGATTGAATCAGCGTACTTGAAGAGGAAATGATCGTGAGATTATTTTAAAGTAAGGTGGTAACGCGTATAGAACTACGTCCTTACAGCTATAGAAGCTGTGGGCGTAGTTTTTTGTTTATCTAGCCCGGCGTCTAACCTTTTCAAGGAAACTCAAGGGAGGAAAAGAAAATGACAAACACAATCAAGAAAATCGCAGCCGCTACATTATCCATCGCATTACTCGCAGGATGTTCTGCTTCTGGTACAGCAGCATCTTCCTCATCATCATCATCATCTTCTGACAAGGTCATCAAAGTAGGCGCAACATCTGTTCCGCATGCAGAGATCCTTAACAATGTTGTCAAGGATGTTCTGAAGGATGAAGGATGGACTTTGGAAGTCACTGAATTTACTGACTATGTCACACCGAACACAGCTCTGGAAGAAGGCTCTCTGGATGCCAACTATTTCCAGACACTGACATACATGAATGATCAGAACTCCAAGAACGGTCTGCATTTAGCAGCTGCTGTTGGTGTCCATATTGAACCAATGGGTATCTATTCTTCTAAGCTGACAAGCATTGACGGCCTGAAGGACGGCGATTCCATCGGTGTTCCAAATGATGCGGATAACTTAGACCGTGCCCTGAGACTGTTAGTACAGAAGGGCCTGTTAACAGATCCAGGCACAAAGGACTATGTCACATAATCATCATTCAACGGCAATACATCATTGAATCCTCATAACTATAAGATCACACCAGTGGAAGCAGCTCAGGTAGCTCGTTCCATCGATGACTTTGCAGCAGCAGTTGTCAACGGCAACTATGCTTTAGAGGCAAAGCTTCCTTCAACACATCCTGCATTAGTCATTGAAGACTTTGACAATCAGGCAAAGATCAACCGTACAAACTTCATTGTTGTAAAGCAGGACAATACAGATACAGAAAAGACAAAGGCATTGGTCAAGGCTGTTACATCTGATAAAGTAAAGCAGTACATTGAAGATACATACAAGGGTTCTGTCATTACATCCTTTATTGACAAGGATGGAAAAGCAGTCAACTGAGTAAAAAAATAGTATAATCGTAAATGTTCAGGATGCTTTCCTGAACATTTATGTCTTATGTATGCAAGGAGCAGAAATATGATTGATCTGGTAAATGTGAGAAAGAGCTTTGGTGATCTGGAAGTTCTCAAAGACATTAATATTCATATTAATGATGGTGAGATCTACGGGATCATCGGACAGTCTGGGGCAGGCAAATCGACATTGTTGAGATGCATCAATGGTCTGGAATCGTATGATTCCGGCAGTATCATTGTGGATGACAAGCCTGTCACAAGAAATAAAAAAGAACTGCGTGAACTGCGGAAGGACATGGGCATGATTTTCCAGAACTTTAATCTGCTGAGCAGATGCGATGTGTATGACAACGTGGCACTGCCGATGAAGTTCTGGGGCATTGATCCAAAGACACCGGAATCTAAGCAGAAGATTGAGAATCTGCTGAATCTGGTCGGTCTGAAAGATAAGATGCATGCCAGACCATCCGAACTGTCCGGCGGACAGATGCAGAGAGTCGCTATCGCAAGAGCCCTGATCAATGATCCGAAAGTTCTGCTTTGTGATGAAGCAACCAGTGCCTTGGATCCACGTATTACTAAAGAGATCCTGGCATTGCTGCAGAAGGTCCATGATGAATTAGGCATCACTATTGTTGTGGTCACACATCAGATGGAAGTTGTGAAACAGCTGTGTGAAAGAGTCGCTTTCCTGAAACATGGAGTTGTGTTGGCAGAAGGAAAGCCGGAGGAATTGTTTGTTCATCCAAGTGAGGATATCTAGACAGTTGGAACTCACCTTCAAGTCTTGCAATGAACCTCTTCTTTTCCTTGAACACCGGGAGCGACACATATCGCTCATTCAGCCTGTTCACAACCGCATTGGTGGAAGCCAGATACAACAGCACTGGATTATTGTTCATATGCTCACTGCACTTTATCACCCGTGTGTTTATGAAATCCAAATCCTCTCTGGTCTGCTTCCCAACCCGTATCCTAAACAATGCTTCCTTGAACCGCTGGTCTTTCTGCCTGTACACCTCATCCAAGTGGATGTTCTTGAACTCCATATGCTTGTACAACTTTGCATTGAAGAAGAAGTACTTGTTGTTGTATTCCTTCTCAAAGTAGCTGTACTCTTCCGTGTACTTCCTGGGGGCAACAGGAGGCAATTGGAAAATGTCACCAAACAGAATCACCCTTGGTCTCCTTCCCTTCGGCTCCTTGATGATTATGCCGATTATCAAATCCATAAGGGAAGCATTCACCATGGACACCTCATCAATGAGAATAACTTTAGCCTTGGTGATTACAGAGCGAGTTTTTTTATTTATCTTCATGTCTTGGTAGATGTCGAGAGGTGGGATACACATTGCTGAGTGAATCGTAGTTGCAGGTACACCTTCCATCACCAAGTTTGCCGCACTGATGCCGGTGCTGCCCATTACCAGCGCATCCTCAAAATGGTCATACGCCATACGGAGCAGGATTGATTTTCCGACGCCCCCCGGACCCATGATGAGCAGGTTCTCATTCGTATTGAACACCATATCAAGTGCCTTGGTAAACATGGGAGATGAAGTTTCCACCCAACTCCAGTTTTCTTTTAATTCCATTAGTTTTCTCCTATAGATACATTGTACCACAGGATATAAAAAATGTCAAGAGCTTTTATGAAACTCTTGACATCTACTTTACCCTATGACAGTGAGCGAATCCTTCTCCCGGGCTTCCTTGACTGCATTGTAATATTCTTCATCATACTCAATGCGTCTATCCCCTTCCACCATCCAACCGCCTACAGCTTCCTGAATCAAATCATTTATTGCCTTGTTTTCTTCCGCAACACTGTCAAGCTCGATATCCTCGCACCAGCTTGTACAGCCCCTCACCGTATTGATAATCCCCAGACAATACTTTCTGTAGCTTAGCTACTTCCTTCTTTGTCATCTATGTGCTCCCATGTTGGACAGACATATGAGCAGCACCAACATAAACCAACATAAAATCCACAACATAGTTTCCCCCTCGTATCACCAAGGCGTGAACAGGAACCTCAATAACACGCCTATCCCCATGAACACCACCAGATAGCCACCGGCCACCAAGAACACCAGACCGCCGGCTGTCTTCACCTCATGCTTCATGGCGGTTTTATCAGTGACTTCCTGCTCCTCAAAAGTCTTGTCATTTCCGTACATGAACCAAATAGCACAACCCATAATCATAAACCCAAGCAAAAACCATGTAAGCATATTTTCACGCCTCTTATTTGTAGAAAGCTAAAGCTCCCCTTACAGTTATACTATAGCATAAGGAGAGCTTTTTGTCAATAACCGAATTGAAACTTATTTACCGATTGCGAAGAATAGGAGAGCCTCTTCCGTAGTACCCAAATCCATCCAGCGTTTCTTGTTCTCTTCCATGAACACGAGACGATTGCTGGGTGAAAGTGCATCCACAGCCAGTAGACGATAACTGCCTCCATCCGGTCCGATGACCGCAACATTGAAGTACTGTCGCACCAACTCTTCCACAGTGAGCGGCTTAAAATACAATGACGGCGCGATGTCTGGGCTGGTAGGCACGTACTCCCGTTCCTTCAAGTACTCAGCCACTTGCGCAATTTTTCGATACATCAGTACAGAGTAGTTTCTGCGCATCTTGAACAAGGTGCTCCTGTCCTGCGCCTTGATTGAACCGTCAGCAAGCGCGCCAATGAGCTTATCCGCCCTGTTTTCTGCAATATTCTTCCCAATCTTCTTGTTGAACCTGCCTTCGTCTTCCTTGGCAACCGTGGACCATCCGATGACATATCTTTTTTCATGATTGTCTACCAGTTTGAAACAAAGTACTCCGACATTGGTGGAGCCCTGCTTCACATATACGAACAATTTACCGCTCTCATCAAATTTCATTTACTTTTCTCCTTCTTCAAATCTATCAATCATTTCTTTCTCCTATGTGTATATAGTAGCATACATTCTTAAAACTGTCAACAGTTTTCTCGACTATTCTTCGGGATATCCTTCTCCGAACTCTTCCTTGTCAGTACCTTAATCAGTTGGCTTGCCTCGGCCCACAGCACATCCCCATCGTCAATATCTGTACGCATGATGCCGAACTTGCCATTATAAGAATCAACAACCTCATAGAGTGTACCTTTGTACCGAACCGTATCCCCAACCCGTATGTCAGTAAACTTCATCTATCTCTTCTCCCTAAACTTCCACCATCCATCTGTCATGGGTTAGCAAACCCATATCATTGATTTCCGCTTTAGTCTTGCCTATACACAGCGGCACCCATATATAGTTCGTATTAATCTGTTCCGGGGTATCCCCATCCTCAATACAACTTTACATGAATTTCTCAACACTGAATATTTTCATCCATCATACTCCTCATAGTCATCATCATCAAAACACTCATCCAGCTCGATTTCCTCAATTGCGTACCCCTCAATGATTTTCTTCACCTCTGCCAAATCATCCTCAGTGCAATTATCCCAACCCTCACGGAACACGTACGCCTTGTACTGTTGCTCAGTGAAATACAAGCCATCAGTGAATACTTCCTGTTTCAATTCCTCTGGTGTATATGCCAGTGGGTACCCCTCGGAATCAAAATAATCATCGGCAGTTATTGCAATCACCTTTCTGCTTCCTACGGTGAAATCGGCAGTAATCATCTGTACCACCCACTTCTCAGGCTCCACATAACATTCATTTCTGAATTTGCCTATGGTAGCTTCCAATGAGTGACTGTTTTCATTGATTGAGTAAAACATCGGCTCACCCACATCAAAGCTCTTGCTCCTCTCAAAGACACCAATCTCGTTCTCATGGTCTTCCAGTATATACACGTTTAATTCACCGGTGATGTTGTATCGCATGCTCACTCCTTGTCAGTCTCTTTTTCAGTAGCTTCCGTGTCGTCTTCCCGTACTTCCGGCTCTTCACCGTTCAGTCTCTTCAAAGTTTCCAAATCCCACATAGCCTTCTCCTTGTCAGTCTCTTTTCCAGTAGCTTCCGTGTCGTCTTCCCGTACTTCAGGCTCTTCACCGTTCAGTCTCTTCAAAGTTTCCAAATCCCACATAGCCTTCTCCTTGAGTTTCTCAAACTCTTTGTTGCTGATACGCTTCTCTTCAACCCGTGTGAATTGCAGGGTAATCTTGACAGAATAAAGATGGATTCTGCCCTGCCTCCACGCTTCTCTCGTTTTCTCTGTTACAAGACTCATAAATGGGTCAAGTAACAATACAGTCTCCAGTGTCTTGTCTTTTACCGAAAACTGCAACGGCTCTCTTATACCAGTAAGGTTTTGCAACTCACTATGAACCGCATCAAAAGCCTCTTCAATAGGCATGTCCGGATAGTTGAAAACCAGTACCTCAGCTTCAGTTTGGTTATCAGCCCCATCATATGCTTCTCTCGTCATCTTGACTGTTGCAACCACCTTGTACCCTGTATCCATCCTCTACCTCACTCCAAAACCATCAAAGTACCCTTCATTCAACAGATTGCACAACGTGAACAATGCTTGTCTTTGTGTCACCTCTTCTTCTCCTTACACCTACAGTCTATCACAGACCGTAGGTGTTGTCAATGGATTTCAATCAACAAATTGCAATTCAGATGCTTTTAATTTCCTCACAAGCAGTGGACACCCATCGTTCCATACGTGCATCCCACTTTCAGTAAGTCCTATGTATTGTACGGTTTTCTGAGTATTGTAGGCACAATACACTATGATGCCTGTGTATCCCTTGTCCGTGTCAACAATTATTGCATACTCACCTTTCTTCAATGTGTACATCGGTACGATACTACTATTGTCTTCTTTCACTACTATTTTCATTTTTATCCCCTCACAACAGAATCCTTGTACCACCGATGCCCACAACTGCCCGTAATTTTTACTTTCATTCCTCTACCTCCTCGAGCCAATCCTCGTGGATGCCATATTCGTCACCATCATCCGTTACACAAGTATACATCCTGCCTGCGGATGGCTCCACATACCTGCCATCACATGCCTTTACCCAAGACCATGCACTCGATTTCAGTATCTCATTCATACCGTCATCGGCATAAAATTTCTCTGCTCTGAATACTCTTCTCATATCTTACAACGTCTCTTTGTTTCCGGCAAACCACAGTTGATAAGCACGTGACTTACATTTAAATCCAATATTTTGATCAGTCATGCTTCTCCATACCAAACCTTCTCTTGATACATCGACCAGTACACTTTTTCCTTCACAATCTTTTAACATGTCGTCAAGAGTATCTAATAGTAGCCTGTTCTCATAAAGCACTGGTACCATGTCCAAATCATGTTTGCTACAAAAATTAACCAAGTCCCGGTAATCAAGAGCCTCACCAGTGTCAACGTCAGTCACCTTGTAGACGAACAACCTCAAATCATCAAACCCATAGATATTCTTCTGGATGTTAGGCCCACATACTTCCCCCTGTATGCAAAGGTTGCGTTTCTCGCTTCTCAGAATCTTCTCAAGATTGTACATCCTGCCGACCTTAGCCCACGTGTTGTTGTCCTTGGAACTACGGATGGCATTATGCGAAAATACCAGATACTTCCTTCTCCTTCCGTATAGCATCCACGCCCCAGCACTGCCTTCCATCTTTTCCGTGACATAAAACTCCTCATCCGACCTCTGTGCCTTGTATGAGTCGAACAGCTTCTCGATGTTCGTCTCATCAGACTTCTGCACCGTCTCTGGATACTGCCTGACCTTCTTTCCGAACAGCTTTGCATACAGCTTTCTGAACCACTTGAACCACATGAGGAACAGCAGGATTTGGTTCTGTACCAGCGCCATTTCCTGAAACTCTTCGGGGGCGTACTTGCGTACCTCAAGCAAATCAGTGACATCATCACCTTCCTCTGGTTGGAAACCCTCCGGAAGAATGCTGAGACTGAACGCAATGCCGGAAGAGTACATGCCACACATCTTCATGTTTCTGATTCTGAAACCGTTATACAGCTTGGAATAGGAATTCTTTCTCAAGAACTCAAACTCCGGCTTTACGGGAAGCAATGAATCCTCACGCACATAGACGCACAAGTCCCCTTCCTTGAACTGGTCTTTCTGCACGATGACAGGGTAATTCTCGATGGTTGCCTTCACAACCCTGTCATAATTCGGAATAGGCTCAATCTTCTGAACCCTTGTTACAATTGCCAAATCTTTTGTCATATCATTAACTCCTAAAATCCAGTGAGGGAATGAACCAGTCATCATTGATGATGTGTCCGATTGCCTCAATTCTGTTCCAAGTCCTGTACTCATCGCGATATGAAGTACACATAATATCTTGTCGTGGCATCCTCCTATAGTTTATTCCAGTATGGCTTGGCCTTCTTGTTGAAGAGATATTTGAAGAACAATACCAGCCCTTTGAACGGATACGGACTTCCGAATCTACTTGCATAGCTTACCACACCGTGCTCAAGCTCCTCAATACTTATGTCCCCCATGAAATTCAAATACATTTGATGCAACTGGTATCTGCACACCTGCCATTTGGCCTCAAGTCTGTTTTTCGGGTAGAAGTTTCCGTAGCTCAGTGTCCACGCCATTGCGTTGTCATACCTTATGGGACTGAATACTTTCTCACAAGCATCATTGATATTGTATTGAATCAGCTTCTCATCCGTGTCAAGGTCTGCATTTGAGGTATAAGAAAAGTAGGAGTACGACGGCTTAAACTTGTTTATGCAGTTCTCCGGCTGGCCGAACAACTCAAACCTGCGTTTGTCTTGTGCTTTGTCATTGCCGTATATGAACCACATGCCGAACAGCCATCCTCTGCACTGCCTTATCTTGAAATTGACAATGCTGTCCCCACCTGTCTCAGACACAAAGCAACCGTTGACCCACTTGACATCAATGATATTGTATCCTTGCTTCTTTGCAGATGAAACCAACAACCCAAATATTTCCATGTTGTCCATTATGAACTCTCCTACAGTATTCCGCTCTTTCCCAATAGATAAGTGAAGTAATAACTACCTGTAACTATCAGCACACTGATTATACCGCCCGGTACGTCAGCCTCCAATCTAAACAGCTCGATGGTATACAGCACTGCAACCAATACAACCAATACAAAACAAGCTCCGGCTACGAACAGCACCCACATACCCTACTCCTCCACTTCCCAGCCATAAAACTTTGCCACAAGTGTACCCACCTTGTCGGTATACTTGTCAATATCAACTTCCTTTCCGTAGTATAACGATGACGTGAATTCATCAACCTGCTCGTACGTAAGCTCCGGCTTCAAGGAACGATACAGCACATGGTTGGTTCCATCGTGATGCACGTGTGTGCTTCTCAATTCACCATGCTCGTCCACATAGAACTCATTGAAGTCGTAATGTGTTATTTTTGTCAAACAATCACTGACTTTTCTTGAATCCAGCAATTTGTAGCCGGTTCTTCTGCCATTCCAGAGCCCCATGTCCGCAATTGCGATAATTTCTCCAGCAGTTTCTTCAGCGTGTGATAGGTTGCTCACCTCATAATCAAACATGTCACTGTTGTCTTGATAAAGGAATTCCTCCAGACGGTCATCTGTAATTTCCTCTTCCTCATAGCAGTCCAGCAGTGTTTCTTTTGCATACTCCAATGACTCGTCATTGATGACATCCATATCAGACCAAATTATGTGTTCCATTTCCTCTCTCCTTATCTAACTACAGTTTACCATGGATTGCAGATGTTGTCAATACCACTCACCGTGTAATTCGTAATATCTTCTAATCAGCCCCAATACATAAATACCTTCCGATACGTTATTTTCTTTCAACCATTTTGCTTCATCACGCTCGTATATTCTATTCCTCCCATTCTGTATAGTAGCTATCACCATCCCCATCATCATAAAGGTTAAGATACTCTTCCTGTGTGTAATGCTTGTGAAGGCATTCGTCACAACAGTAATATTCCTCACCACCATTAATGCAATAGCCCTCAACCATCACAACGCCACATTCATCACAAGTCCTTATTTCTTTGCCGGTGGCCTCGTCATAATCCCAACCCATAACTATTCCTCCTCAATGCATTGGAAACTACTCCAGTGACATCGGTTCCCTTCTTGAAAACACTCTCTATCGGTTCAAGTCTCATACCCCACCACTCCCTACTTCCAAGGCTTCACCCAAAGCAGTTTCTTCTTTTGTGAAAAACTCTCTTCACCGGTATTGCTTGCACTCACGGTATCACCAAAATCATAGATATACTCTAGAATGGTATTCGCAAGCTCTTCATAATCATCCCCATCAAAGAACTCAAGTGCCTCGTCAATCTCCGTAACAGCATCCAGATGCAACTCAGCATCCTCTTTGTTGCGATACGTGAGCGTTGCAAACTTGTCCCGTACTGTACGCAACGCATCAAGAACTTGTTCTTCGGCAGATTCCTCAATAAGGTCTGTCACTTTAGCCATCTCATCAGTGATATTCAGTTTTTTCAACCAATTTGCCATCTCTTCCCTCCTAGTTGCATTCTACCATACTGAACGTAACTTGTCAATACCTACCCTACAAGCCTGTCAATCACAAGAAATGCTTCAGCCTTCTTTGCAATCTTTTCAGCCAAGTCAATGCCACTCATCTTTTTCTCCTTATCTAACTGCATTGTACCATGCAGATTATGTAATGTCAATGGCTTTTAGTAAAAATATCTCACTATATAAAACCTTTTAAGATAATGGAGGTGGTGGCATTGAAGCCACGTCCTAACGGTTCTAAGCTTTCGTATGTTCAGGCATTTTCGTCGCTTCAAGCAAACCATCAGTCGAAACCTTGCACCCCCGGTAAACCCTATGTACCCAACAACTCGTCCAATTCCTTCTGCAACAAGGCAATCCTTTGCTTCTTGTCTTCCACAGCCTTCTGCAATGCCATTAATTGCGATGCATACTTGCTTTCATCGTCGCCAGAGTACACAATATGTTCCATCTCATGCCAATCACCATCAACCCCAAGAAAACACGGGTCTCCATAGGTGTCTACACTTACGGGGATATTCTTGCCCGTATCCACCAGTGTAATGGGAATCATCCCTTCAATATACCTACTGCATTGCGGGAACTCAACGTTGCCCTTGCCGGCCTGCTCGTCGTATGAATCAAGAAACTCTGTACAAGCTTCCTCCACCGCATAGTACGTTTCACTCACACGTGATAACAATTCTTGGATGAATTCGATGGGTGTGAGTGAGTGCTCACCACTTACCATCTTCCCCTTAGTTTCCACAGCAACCTCCATTTCTTTATCTCCTTGTACTTACAGTGTACCACAGCATTCACTGCCTGTCAATACCCATTCACAAAGAAAATCTCTCTCTGTAGCCTTCGGCCTCCAGATTGCGGATACTCTCCTGCAACCGTTTCTTGTTTCTGAACAACCGAACGTCATAGAACGGTGAACCATCCGGATTGGTACTCACCCCGTCATGGAAGGAAAGCACGTACCTGCATCTCCCCGCATCATACTGAACAACATACTGCTTCAATTCTCAAGCCTCCTTGAAAAACGTCTTTGTCACGCGCTGAACCCTCGGGTACAGCGTCCCGTCCACCGCATAGGTGGCCTGCGCCAGTTTGCACTGCAACACGCCGGACACCGACTCATTCACCACTACATGCACCGTATCGCTACAACCTGCCGTCCTCTGATTGTCCTTCACCCAATCCATGATTGATTGGAGGTGGTCTACCGAAATGCTGAACATCATGTTCTTTCTCCTTATCTAATTACATTGTACCATACCGCAAACCGATTGTCAACGGTTTTTCAGCAATTAGTTCCCAGCCTTCACCATATTTCTCTCCGGCTTTTCCGGCCAATCGTACATATCCCCAAAATACACATGCCTTTCTCCTATCTAACTACATTCTACCATATCATTTACTGCTTGTCTATACCTTTATGAAAAATAATTATATTTTTTTAATATCAATTATATCTTGACTTTTTCATGAAATACCATTATAATGGCAGTAAGGGGCATATTCTGCACATAACTATCATAACTGTACCAGTTACGTCATATGTCATAAGTTTCAGTAATAAATAAAGGCCTCCCAAGTTACCGGCTTGGGAGGCAAAGGAAATAAGGATAGAACAACATGCGTTACCTAACAGGGCAACATGAGGAATGGCACTGAATGCCATCCCCTATGGTGTCTTCCATATTGCGAAACCCTTGTTGTCATCCTTTTCAATCGGTGGGTACAACTCAATTCAGGCCATTACAAGATATGCCGTCCTCATACTTCCTCACACTACTGAACAAATATCTGATGCACTTTCACCTGTTCAAATCCCTCGATGGTGTAAAGCTCATCCGCATCGTTCAATGCTTCCTCTTCCGAACGGAATGCATTCACAATCTCCCAAGCACCGCCAATCATCGCCATAGTAATGTATACCATCATGTCGTATCTCCTCATCTATATACAGTGTACCATAGGGGCTGAGGAATGTCAACCCCTATTTTGCAGAAACACTCACCAAGACGCCTCATAGCAAAAATCAAGGCCGTTGTATTTGGCATACATGAGAATCGCCTTGTCGATGATTTTCACCGTTTCCTCAAGGCCGTAGTAATACCACTCGTCATACTCGGTCGAACCAAAGAAGAGCCCGTAGGCGGACGGAAGCAATTCCTCAGCCTTTCCGTGGTCTTCCAGAACCTCAAGGCACAATCCTTTCAATTCCTTCAAGTCGTCAAGGCTTACAGACATCGGACGGCAATCGTCCACCCCGTCACCATGGTTCTGCACGAACCAATTATGGATTGCATTGGCTTTTCTCCAGTACCCCACCTTCAAGGAAATACTGCTGATATCCGATACAGGCACACTGATTGCGTTCCAGCAGTGCATCCCTTTAGCCTCAGCGATATCAATGATGGAGTCATCATGCCGATATTCACCGCCCACATACAAGCTACCATACAGATACATATCCAAACCCATTTTGTTTCCCCCTTATTACAGTCCGTATGATTCCGCTTCCCCTCTTGTGAGGAAAAAGTGTATTCCGGTAGAGCATTCACGCCATCTATCGTCATCAAAATCATTTACAACTATCGTGTCACCTTTTCTGTACACGACACTGCCGTCATATCCGGATTCCCCGAAGTCACCGCCTATCACCTCCAGCACCTGCACCTTGGACGCCCTGCATTTTCTGGTTGTCGCTGACGAACGCTTCGCATCCTCTGGAATCAG
>LAHS01000693.1_pt1 | contig 19527 bp, 17 predicted proteins | sample 329651 | NCBI WGS metagenome assembly LAHS01 (sample SAMN03275699, study PRJNA271635) | activated sludge metagenome | isolation source: sample C-1 Sludge from hydrolytic chamber (first chamber) of Anaerobic... | reverse complement strand
CGCAAGGTCGACATCCCAGCACAGAGATACAACGAATGTTGTGCCGGCAGGAACAGGTGTTGCCTTTTCTGAATTCGGACGGCGGAATGAAATCGGCATGCATAGAAGCGATGCGTCCTCATTCGGCTCATACACGAACGATATGTCGTTTACTGAATCATTTATTTGTACGAATGAAACCTTAGAAACAGTTTTTGGAGAACGTTTGGCGTCCGGAGTGCATTTTTCGTCTGATGCTATTGCTTCTACCGTATAGCTGTTGCTGTCGGCAGATGAAAAATCTGTCTGTGCAAAATTTGACTCAACAACAAGATGTGCCTTGAGTGCAATAGGACTTTCATTTTTAAGAATAAACTGGACGGTGAATCCGTTTGAGTTGGCAATATATTTTTTTGTAAGAATGACTGGCTGCTGGAGAGCACCGAACTCGCCCTTTCCTATCAGTTGAATTTCATGTTTCTGGCTGTCGAAATTTTTTTGAGCAAAAAGAACGCGTGAAAAAATACCGCTTCCTGTAGGCTGTCCTTTTGTGTAATCGGTGTATTCTTCCTGACCAAAAAGATGCTCAATAAAAAGACCGCGCTCATAATTGTCGTCAACTTTGTCGAAACGCGCGATGCGGCGCATATTATCTGCATAGTTGCCGGTGTCGTGCATCACGTCGAGCTCACATATGCTTCCTGCCGCGCGGGATATACATGCGTTGTACTGGCTCATCTGGCAGATATATTCATCAAAGCCGTCGCCGTTATAGTCGTATGAAGTTACTGATTCCTTGAATTCAGAACTCTCGCGCACGAGCTTTTCTGCTTCTGTAAGATTCTTGTATGCATTCTGACGGAGCGCATTGTTTGCAAAGATGCCGTCCGGGTTGCAGACATATGCTTCTCCGTTTTGTGCTGACCAAAGCATTTCGCGCGCTGCTTTCTTGCGGATTTTGTCGCCATGGCACTGGTTGATTATCATGCTCACGTACATCATGCGGTTGTACAATGCGAGGTTGCTGTGATATGCCTGTAGAAAGTCAAATATGGTGAGCGGGAATCCTGATCTGTTTTCTACAGCAGTATACGGCGTTGAAGCCCACTGTGCTATTTCTGATGTCATGCCTGCGGGAATATATGCTGTCTGGAACACCGGTGTCTGATGAATGAAGTCAAGAGGGTGTGAAATTCTGATTGAGTCTGAAAAGTCTTTTTCTACAATATCGTACAGCTTTTCAATCCAGCCGCTGTTGAAAAATTTCATGAACTGCTGAGGATCAAAATTAATAAGAACAATTCGTTCGCGAGCGTTGTATGAATAAGGATCGCTTTTGACTACTCTGTCAATTTGCTTGAAGAGAGAAGAAATATAAGCAGACGGATTAATTTCGTATGATACAGGAGCAAGAGAACGGGAGACAGGAAGCACTTTTATCGACCGTCCCTGATCAGAAACAATAAGCGGAAGAAAATTCTGTTTGTCATCAGGAATAAGAGAACTGTCAAGTTCTACATATTCCATGCCGCATGTCTGCATTGACGTTACAAGCGAGTTGTCCCATACGGAACTGCAAAGCGTCATACCGCGCGGCCTTTTACCTGTTGTCTGACGGAGTGCTGATGTAAGCATTTCGATTTGCCCGGTACGGTCGAGAGGAAAAAGAAGAGGAAAAACAGGATTGTAATAGCCGCCGCCAAGAATTTCAATCTGTTTTCTTCCGAGCAGTTCGCTCATGATATCTAGAAATTCTGGATGATTCTTCTGCAGCCATTCAATCTGATTGCCTGAAAAAGAAAATGTCAGATGACAGCGAGGATGCGCATAAAGAAATGAGGCAATTTTTTTATAAACGCTTTCGTAGTTTTGTTCGTAGTTTTCCGCGGGAAAAACGACAGTAGAGTTAGCAGTCAGCGTAAAACAGATATGTAAAACTTTCATAAATAATCGGACTTCAGTTTATAGGACCGTTAACTCCTTCTTCCGACTATACTATACCATGTATTCCAAAATTTAAAGTGTTTTTTCTCCGGCATGCTGTTCTTTTTAGAATTTTGTATAAGAGAAATGATTTTATGAGGGCAAATGGAGATGCATTGGCCGCAGCCGTCGCAAAGCTGGTCAACGACAGCTACTCCATTTTTGATAGTAATTGCATGCTGAGGACATACTTCAATGCAGTCACCGAATCCTGCGCATGGCATAAGTCCTGTATATTCTGATTCGTAAGTTGAAAAAAACAATGTGCAGTTTTTGAGGCCGTCGTATACGAGCCGTCTTGTCGATTCATCTTTTTTGTCTGTATTCGTAATGACTGCAGTTTTTGAAAGATCCGGAACAGTTGTATCAATCTTCTTTTCAACGTAATTGATTTCTTTATCTGAAAAAACAGTATTCTGAATTCCAAATTTTTCAACTTTGAGAGCCGGAAGAAGTACTGCAAAAAGAAAAAGCAGCACAAACGATACGATAATAAAAAACAAGACAAGAAAAAGAATAGAAAGAATCATTTGCAAACCCCCGGAGTAAGCCACGAAATATTCCATGCGGCAAACGCAATCATAATGGCAGCAAGACTGAGAAAAAGAAGGCTGCTGCTTTTAAAATCTGCCGATGGCTGGGACAGTTCTACTCGTTTTCTGATTGTATAGACAATCGCTGTTAATAAATAAAAAGAAATGATGCATGTAAGAGAAATAACAACAGCTTCTGATAGAGATGAGCTTTCATTCAGTGCAATAAGAATACAAAGAAGAGAAATAGTAAATTCCGCTGCTGACTGACGAGTTGTGATTATCACAATTGTTTCGCAAAAGACAGAAACGGCTATGAAAATCAGAACACAAACAAGCGGATAAAGCTCCTGCAGGTGAAGCGGTATGAGAATTGATGCAGAAATAACATAACTAAGAATAACAGAACCAGTGACAGAAAAAATAGATTTAATAATTGAAAGAAATGAACCGGAAAGATTGCCGCTCATTACAATGACACGGTTCATGCCGATGCCGTACAAAAGAATTGCCGATGCTGGAAAAAGATAATACAAAATTGGCTCTATCATTTTTGAATCCTTTCGATACGGTCGAATTTATTATTAATATGGACGAGCAATGCCAGAAGCACTGCTACAAGTGCAAGTGCTCCCGGTATAGAAGCAATAAAGGAAAGCACAGAAAATTCCATATTTGAGAACGGCATCATAATAACTAACATTCCTTTTGATGAAGGAAGCGTGATTGTGCCGTATCCGAAAATATCTCTGAACAAGAAAAAGAGAAGAGAGAAAAAAGTAAACCATGCGCTTTGAATCATGTTCGCAGAAAGATCATCTTTCAGATTTTTTTCGTTGGCATCAAAGAAATAACCAATTATCACAGAAGACAAAGTCGGAAGATACAAAGAAAAGCCGAGTGTTAGCGCAAGTACCGGAGAAATAAGAGTAAGCATCTGTTTTGAAAAAATTGTTAAGACAATTAATTCTGTTGTAAGAAGGACCGTCTTGAGGGAATCGAGCTTAAGAGAATGAATTGCATGAAGAAAAAGTGTTCCGGTGAACATGAGAAGATTGAATACTACAAGCATGATTATGCCGCAGGCAAAACGTCCGGGAACAGGAACAAGCATCGCAAGAGATGCTGCAATGTAGACATATACGGAATTTCTTTTCATTTTTGCTCTCCCGTCTTATTAACGATATCAGGAATTCTATGGCACCAGTATTGGATCTTAGTATCTGTTTCTACGGCAGAAAGAGCATTTGTCACTTTTCCTTCCTCAAAGGCATAGCCGGCAAAATGCGCGCCGCCCTCCTTTGAATAGACGAACACGCCAGGCTGCGGTCCATAGAGAGTTGGTATGCGGATGATAATTCCATACATTTGTTCTGAAGAACCCTTTGTCTGCTTAAGAGAATAAACTGCTGCGCTTGTAGACAAAAGAGAATGAATCTCTATTTTATCTCCAACTTTGTATGTATCCGGCAATTGTTTGTCGAGTACGTTTTGCACCTGAATGGCAAGCCCATTGTTCCATGATTTTCTGCTGAAAATAATGGACGGTATGAGGATGCCGCAGAATATGAGGAAAATTGCAATCATTATTCCGTAGTCACGGATCAATTTTTTTGTATGCTCGTCAATCATTTTCATCCTCGTGCAGTGTGTTTACCTGTGGAATAAGAGTCTTTTGAAGATATCTTCTGCTGAACATGTCTTCGATAGATTGTATAAGCGGAGAAAGAATATTAATTGAAAGAACGGTAAATACTGATCCGACAGGCGATGTTCCGCATCCTACAATGAGAAACGCAAGACATCCTGCTAAAACACCATAGCACACTTTTCCCCACCGGGTAACAGGAGTTGTTCCGTACCATTGGAGTATGAAAAGAGCGGTGAAAAGAGTACCGCTTGAAAGAAGAGCAAGAATCATGTCGCCCTGCCCTGGCGTTCCATTGTAAAAAAGCGGACCTGCAAACGAGACGAGCAGACAGTAAACGATGAGATAACAGGCAGGAATAATAACATCGATGCAGTTTATCGCGATGAGAATGATTGATGAAATCATTGTGAGAAGATTGAATCGGAACGCGGGTATGATTGACTGCGTGTCCCAGAAGAGCGAAATGTATCCGTCTGGAATTGAAACGCCGAACAGTCTGAATATATAGGTATTAAAAAATGAAGTTATTCTCGTATCAAACGGAAGAATGTGGAAAGTGCCATTCTGAATGAGCGCAAGAGACGGATTCCGTATTCTTAAATCATCAAACGTCACCTGAAATCCGGGAAATTTTGTCATGCATATAATCCATGCAACAGTGACAGTTATTGCTGCCGGATTAACCCATGAGTTCGCAAATCCGCCGTATGCATATTTTGCAAGAAGAAGTGTAAAAAGCGTAATGAAGAACACTCCGGCAGCGGGATATACAGAAGGAAGCATAAGACCAATAATTATTCCCTGTACGGCAGCTGTGATACCTGAAAAATGATTTCTTCGTCCGAGCATAAAATCGACTGCTTCTGCTGCATAGGAGCCGGCAACAGCGGCAGCAGGAACGATAAGAGACGCAGCGCTTCCAACAGCTGCCAGCATGAGAATCTGCGGAATAAGAATAATAAGAAGCGCCATCGACTGAGTATGAACTGACGGTCCAAGAAACTGAAATGGTCTGAGAGAGACTGTCGTATACCGTTCGGCTTTTGATAAAGAAAAAATGTTTTTCATTTGTTTGTATCCATACTGTTTTTAAACAGTGCAATAGTCTGGCAGAGCGGCAGCCGCGCCGGGCAAACAGAATTGCAGAGTGCGCACCCGCTGCATAACTGCGCGGTCGGTGAAAAATCTGCTGGCTGTGTGTCATGCTCATTTTCGTTGTTCTGCTCGTTATGAGTATTTTTTCTCATAAATGTTCTGTACAGAACATCAGGCAGAAGTCCGCCCGGACAAATACGGCGGCAGTTTCCGCATCTGATGCATGTTATGAATCGCTGGTCTGGAACATCCTCCTCGGGGAGAAATGTAACTGACTTAACTTGCTTTGTAACAGGAATATCGAGGCTGTTGACTGCAATTCCTGTTACAAGTCCGTTTATGACAATTTTCGATGGCTGCTTTTTAAAACCGCCGCATTGAAGAGCAAGTGATCTGAGAGACTCACCGATGCGTACTTTCATAATAGCGGCAGCTCTGAGACAGTCTCCCGTGACATGAATGTACCGGGTAATAACAGGAATATCGAGAACAACAGCGTCATAGACAGAAAGAGCTGTGGGGGTGTCAATAAAAAGATCGTGGTTTGAACAGTGGCAGAATGGTTTTTCTGTGCAGTTTTTCTTTATTGTGACGATGAGCTGACGCATGAATCCTGCGGGATACACGTGCGTGTCTTTATCAAGAAATAACGCTGGAATTCTGCTGTTTTTAGCTTCTGCAAATGCTTGCTGAGGAAGCGGATTTTTCTTTTCACATACAAAGATAATTCCATCAGCGTTTGCTGATCTGGCAATAATCTCTGCACCTTTTACGAGCTTTACTGACTCTGCGGATGCTATGAATGACTCTGTTGTCCGGCTTGGATCTTCGTCAAAAAGACGGAGCACAACAAGCTTTGTTTTTCTGCTTTGTATTTTCTGTATCTGAGCTGCAAGCGGCACGCACCCGTCGAATGTATTGACGACTCCGTGGCTGCTGAATATTTTGCACAGATCAGAAGGCGCTGTCTGGCGCCACTCTTTAGTCTGCTGTTTTTTTCCAAGGTATGTAAAAGTGCCGGACAGTGCAATTTTTGCAGCCTTGCCCTGCCGTCCGTCAGGAAACTGGCACGGGACTATTTCGAGAACCCTGCCGGGAATTGAAGAATGAATGTCTGCGCTGCTTGAATCGAGGCCTTCTCCTTCTGTGCGCGCAATAACCTGGCCTTCCTTAATCGGCTCGCCGGGAGAGACAATGCACTTGCTTGTGCGCATGGCATCCTGATTGAGCGGTATCATGACAAATGGCGGCAGAAAACTGTTTACGGAAGTTGAGAATGCGCCGTTTTCCGGTGAATTAAAGTCTGTTACTGAATTCATTTTTTACGTCCCGCAAGACTATATTTTGATACACAAACGGCAGCTGTTGCAAGCGGCAGAATGATAAAAAGCATCAGTACGATAAATGAGAACCGTTCCGTCTGAGACCCGCTGTTTTGTGTATATGCAAACTGCATTGAATTTCCCTGTTTAAGCATTACCTTTTCGATTGCCGGATACGGCAGGTTCTGGACAATGCGATTCAGGTTCCTTCTGAACGATCCATTATACACAAATTGCTCGTCTTCGTGTTGTACAATAGCGTCTTTTTCATGTGCATATACAGGAACGGTGACTGTATCGCCTTCCTGAGGCATATCGCTCATCGTGTGATTGTCTGTAAGACGGCGGTACGGGAATGTGAGCGTATTCCAGCCCCACGCGGAGAATTCCGCATTGCTTGGAAGGTCCCGGGAGTCTGTTTTTCTGACAGGTGTCGGAAGCATCGGATGAGAATCGTCAGCTTTTTTCTGCATGACAGAAAAAGCGCTTGATGCAAGCGAAAAGACAAGAATCAGAAGGACTGCCGAAGCGCAGAATTCCATGAGGCGCACATCAGTTTTTCCCGGCCGGCGGTAAAACTGCGCGCCGAGGATAGACACCGGCTCGAAGTCTGCATTTTTCTTAAAGTAGTTCTGCAGCGATGAGATAAGAATAAAACAGGCGAAAGAGCCGGCAATCGATAGTGTGTAAAAGACTGCAAGCCTTATGGAAGACGGAACAAGAAGGATAACCGGGCTGACAAGAAAAAGAATGATAAGAGGCGATGTGACTGCTGCAGAAAGAAAATTGCGTCTGTTCCAAAGCCGCTGTATAAGGAAATAGCCGGAAAAACTGAAGCATGCTGCGGCTGCGGCTGTACTGAATGGATTGCACCAGACAAACAGAAGCGGAAACAGTGCGCTGCATGTAAAAACAAACTTGTGCGAGCTGAGGAATAAGGCGGCTGCAAAGAGAACTGTTACGATAATTGGCGTGAGAAGCGGAAAACGAGATGAACCGTCAGTGCCGGATGAAGTGCCCTCTTTTGCATTGAGCGCATTCACCGCATTGTTTATTTTGCGCGCCTGGTTGTCTGGTATGTAATAGACAGCGTCCGTGCCTGTTTTGTCAGTAAAAAATGAAGCGCGGCGGAAAAGGTATGAATCAGGAGACTGAGCCTGTACGGGCGATTCTGAGGCGGTAACGGGGATCTGCTGGACATCACTGCTTACAACATTCCGGCAGCCGCTTTCTGCAATGACTGCTGAAATGTCTGAGCTTGATAGCGTAGATGAAGATACATACAGAATGCGGTATCCTTTCCAAAGCTGTGTCGACGGTGTTGTTCTGAATACAAGAAAAAGCACAGTGACAGCGGCACAGGCGGCAGCGGAAATGAAGACAACAGGTTTTAGTTTCATCTGTTACAGGACCGAAAATGCAACACCGATAAAAAATCCGAGCAGTATGCCGATGAATACTTCCATCGGAGTGTGTCCCTGAACTTCCTTAATCGGCTTGAATTGAAGTATGCCTTTTTCCTGCAGCGTTCTTCCCATTTCGTTGAGCAGCCGTGCCTGAATACCATTAGCTCTGCGAACACCGACGGCATCGCGTATTGTGACGAGAAAGAAACAAAGTGCAAGAATGAATATATCGGAATTGATTCCATGACGGAATCCAATCGTCGTGCAGAGAGATGATACAAGCGCCGAATGAGATGACGGCATGCTTCCCGTGCGCCAGAAAAGAAGTTCAAATAGTTCGTGGAGACTGTGAATTTTTCCAGAAAACAACTTTATAACTGTTTTTATAAATTGGGCGGAGAACCAGCTGAATATGCATGCCAGAAAAACCGGACTGGTGAAAAGTAAGTGGAACTGCTCCCGTGAACTAAGAATCATGCAGTTATTTTATCAGTCTGTATTGTTTTGTCTAGTAGCAAAACACCGTTTTTACCGCTATAGTTTTGTCATGGATTTTGTGCATGTAACAGCGGGTCCGGACGACGACGGACGGAGGCTTGACCGTATTATGCGGCGGTATCTTTCCGAGCAGGCGCTTTCCGGCTTGTACCGCTCTATAAGAACAGGACTTATAAAAGTCGACGGCAAAAAGCGTACTCCAGACTTTCATGTTTCATCAGGAAGCACAATATCGATTGCGTCATTTCTGATGCAGCAGCCTGCCGGCAATGAAATTCAGCACAAACGCACGATTCCGTACGAAATCATTTTTAAAAACAAAGACATACTCGTCATAAACAAGCCGTATGATATTCCTGTACAGCCGTCAGAGGGGTGCGGAAAAGGCTCCTCTCTTGCAGAAATTGTAGCAGCTGAATACAAAGCAGAAAGCCATCCTTTGTCACTTTCGTTTACACCCGGCCCGCTCCACCGTTTGGACAGAAAGACGACGGGAGCATTGTTTTTTTCGCAGAGCATTGAGGGTGCGCGGTGGTTTACGGAATCGCTCAGAAATCATCTGATTGAAAAAAGATATATTGCGATTGTCTGCGGCAAAATGACTGGAAAACAGACATGGGAAGATTCGCTTCAAAAAAATAATGATACTGAAACTTCTGCAAAATCAAGGGTAAACAGCAATTCATCATCATTCCATACTGTTCAAATCGTGAATAATGATAATGATGAGCAGAATGATGGAAACAGCGCGAAAACTGCCATTACGAAAGCTGTTCCCCTTGCATACGGAGAATACAACGGTGATTCTGTTACGCTTGCGGAGTTCCTGATAGGCACAGGGCGGACACACCAGATACGCGCTCAGTCATCTTATCACGGCTTTCCGCTTCTCGGCGACAGTGCGTACGGAGGCGGAAAAATAAGCGGACCGCAGAATTTTTACCTTCATGCATACGAAGTCCGCCTGCCTGAAGGCAATCCATGCGGTACCCCCTCTAGAATAGAGGCATTTATTTCGACAAATTTTGAAAAAATGTTAAATTTAACCTTGATAAACTGGGACCATCGGCTTATACTTTAAAGAGATATGGATCTTCTGAATGATCTCGCTTTTAAAGTCAAATGCATTACCGTATACGCATTCGTAGGCGCGAGCGGAACAGGAAAAAGCTTCCGTGCTAAACTTGTCGCCCAGAAATACGGCATTACTGCAATTATTGACGACGGCCTGCTTATTCAGGGAGATAAAATCGCTGCGGGGCATTCCGCAAAGCGCGAAGAAACATACATGGGTGCTGTCCGTGTTGCTCTTTTTGACAACAAGGAGCATCGTGACGAAGTTGCCCGCGCCCTCAAAAAGATGCATTTAAGAAAACTTCTTATCCTTGGCACGTCTGAAAAAATGGTGATTAAAATTGCCATGCGCCTCCAGCTTCCGCCGCCGGAAAAATTCATACACATTGAAGAAGTTGCGACTCCGGAGCAGATTGAGCAGGCAAAAAGAAGCCGCGAAGTTGAAGGAAAGCACGTTATACCGGTTCGCGCATACGAAGTAAAGAAAAACTATCCGCGCATTTTCAGCAACGCAGTCCGCGTTATACGCGCGCGCCACCACTGGCTCGGTTTTATATTCGGAAAAAAGTTTCAGGAAGAGGCGGTGTCGAGCGACAAAGTATACGAAAAATCTGTCGTGCGTCCGGCATTCTCTGTAAAGACACGCGTGAATATTTCGCAGGCTGCCCTCGTCCGCATGACGGCAGCGTCGGTAAAAGACTTTAACAGCGACATCAGGATTAAAAGGCTGGCAATACGTACAGATGCAAGCGGCTACCGGTTTGTTCTTACCGTCGATGTTCCTTTCGGAAATAATCTCGCAGATACAATCAACAAACTGCAGCAGCATATCATCGAGTCAATCGAAAAATATACAGGCATCCTGATAGAGGAAGTGTCTGTAATTATTGACAGGATTACAAAGCAGGCTGTTTAATTTTCTTCCGGACCGACTGTGTAGCGGCGGCGCTGAGAAAGAGCGTTTTTCGGTATTCTGACTGCAACACCGAGCTGCTTGAGTGTGTCTCTGATTGCATATTCCAGCTCAGTGCGCTGCGGATTTATGGGGAGAACAAAGTTTCTGCATTCAGACCATGTTTTTGTATACAGCTCGCCGGCTGCAGAACTTGAAGCGATTTCTTTTTTCCAGTCAGTAAGGCTGGCGATAAAATCATAGACGAGATAAGTTAGTTTTTTGCCAAGACGCGCATCAGGCTCTGCAGCACAAAGTTTATCAAGTTCCTTCAAGTGCATCATATAATTTTTTTCAAAGGTGCGGTCCTCATACATCATTGCACAAGCTGCAGGCTGCAGGTACATATAAAGGTCTGTATCCATTGCTTCGGAAATAATATCGAACGCGTGTCCGCTGTTGATGATTTTAAGCATTTCTTCCGTAAGACGCGAAGGCGATACAGGCGAAAGAAGATGAGCTGACTTCGTGATTTTTCTGCGGAGGCTCCACGGCAGTTTGCATCCTGTTGTAGATCCGTATTTGATAGCGCGGAGCATACGGACAGGATCTTCATCAAAAATACGGTCAAGCGGAATGACAGGCTTAACAATACCCTTTCTTATATCTTGAACGCCGCCTACGTAGTCAATCACCTGCTCTTTTATCGGATCATAATAGAGCGCATTGAGCGTAAAGTCGCGGCGCATCACATCTTCATCCATTGTACCGAAACTGTTGCCGACTGAGCCGTCAATTGTTGAGCGGAATGTGCTTACTTCGAAAATCTTAGGACCGAAAAAAACATGGACGAGACGGAAACGGCGGCCGATTATACGTGAGTTGCGGAATATCTTTTTGATGCGTGAAGGAGTTGCATCTGTTACAATATCAAAGTCTTTGGGAGTCTTTCCGACAATCAGGTCACGGACAGCACCGCCCACAATATAAGCGTCAAAACCTGATTCGCGCAGATGCGTTACGACACGGTATGCGTCAGGATCAATTTTATCGAGCGGTATTTTATGTTCGTTTTTTGTATAAATTACGGCTTTTTTTACAGGCCGGCCTTTTTTATCTGCTGAATAACGGAATAACACAATGGCTGATTTTATCCCGCAACGGCGTCATTAGTCAACGGGACTAATCGTACTCTTCCTTTAGAGATGTATTTTCTGTGCCTCTTCGTAGCTTTCAAGGTTGCCGATGTCATACCGTTTGCCAGTCATCTGCCATGCATAGACTGGACGCTGCGAGCAGAACCATGCGATAAAGTCGCCGGGGGCATCAGTATTGCACACGTTGTTCTTTACTGCGTCGAGCAAGTACGGAATATCATCCTTTGTGTAGATATAGAACGGAGGACACGCCCAGTTGCTTTTTGGCTCGGAAGGCTTTTCTTCCATGCTTGTTACACGGTCGCTGCTGTCGACGCAGAGAACTCCCGTGCGGCGCAGCCTGGCGATATCGCTTTCATAATGGCGCATGATGCACGAAGCATTCTTCTGCTCCTGAAACGACAAAAACGGAGAAAGAGAAAAATCAAGCACGTTGTCGCCGGCAAGAACAAATATACTGCCGTCGATATGCGCTTGTTCAATAGCAAAAGCAATGTCTTTTACTGCGCCGAGCCTGTTCTCGTTTTCTTTCGAACCGTCGTCGAGAATTGTAACAGGATGCGCAAGTTCAGCGCCGCGGCGCTTTTTCCAGTCCTCAAAGTTGTTAATAAATTTATGGTTTGAAACAATGATGTGTCCGTCGATGCCAGGCTCTTTGTCAATGTCGTCGATCAGACGGTCGAGAATTGAATGCCCCTGCACTTCAAGAAGCGGTTTGGGAAAATTCTTTGTAAGCGGATACAGGCGCGTGGCATATCCGGCGGCGAGAATAATTGATTTCATGACAGGCTGATTCCGTCTGCTGTTTTGCAGAAATGAACGGCAAATGTTTCCTTTAGCTCCGGGAACTGCGCCAGATATTCCTTTGTTATTTGCGCTGTAATCTTATCTTTGAATGAAGGGTCAACTATTGCCATTGAGCATCCGTTGAATCCTGCGCCGCTGAAGCGTCCTCCATAGATGCCGTCGGTGTGCTTCATGATTTCAAACAATGATTTGAGCTCGCGTCCGCCTGTTTCGTATTTGGTGATTGATGATTCGCCCGAAGCAAAAATCTGTCTGCCGAATTCTGCAATGTCACCCTTCTTCCATGCTTCGATGCCGGCGCGGACACGTTCGTTTTCGCCGTAGTAATGATCTGCGCGCTTGCGCCATGAGTCTGGAAGCTTGTCTTTGTACTGGCGGTAAATGCCGGCAGGAACGTCGCGAAGGTATGAGTCCTCAAACTTGCCGTACTCGAGATGAGCAAAATCCTTGAGCGCGTATGAGGCTGCCTTGCATTCGTCGACTCTCATGTTGTATGCAGAGCCTGCCAGCTTGCGCTCTACTCCGCTGAAAATAACAGCTATTTCGAACGGAGGCATTTTTGGATTGAGCGGAATAAGCTGCGCGGAATCGTTAAGCGTGTCGAGGAAAAGAAGATTGTCCTTCTTGCAGTACACTTCGCAGCTCTGGTCGAGCTTGCCGACGTTTACTCCGATGTATGTGCGCTCCTCAAAGATTGCGAGCTGGATAAGTTCAGGTGCTGTAAGCCTGATATCATTTACTGCGGCGAATGCGCGGAGATACGTAAGAATAACGGAAGCTGACGAGGAAAGACCGCCGGTGGGAAGAGAGCCGGAAATGATTCCTTTGATGCCTGTATGAATCTGGTATGTTCGGGAAAGTGTCTTGACAGCAGCAAAAATAAAGTCTGTCCATGTGTACGAGCGCTCGTATTCATCGGAAACGGAGCCAAGAGCCGCACCGTCGTAGTTCTTGGAATAGACTTCAATGGTGCCGTCTTTGCACGGCGCATAGTCGAATGTAACGCCCTTGTCGAGCGCAAAACCGGTGACGAGTCCGTGCTGATGGTCAACGTGAGCGCCAAGCGGACAAACACGGTACGGGCAGAACGAGTGGATAACGTCTTTCTGAGAAGCTGCAAGCAATTCAATTTCTGAACGTGACATACTACTACTTTACAAGGAAAAGAAGCGTATGGCAAGAAACAAATGAATGGAAAAAACTTCTATGAAAACTAACTGTATTGTAATTATGGAAATAAGCTGGTAGACTTCTTAAAATTATTTTTTAAAGAAGATGTTTTATGGTTCGTATCGTTACAGATTATCTCGATGAGTCGGCAGCAAGATATCCTGAAAAAATTGCATTTTCAGATCAAAGGCGCGACATTTCTTTTGGTCAGGTTAAAATCGAAGCACAGCACATCGCATCGTTCTTAATCGGACAGAAACTTTTTAAAAAACCTGTGGCTATTTATCTCGACAAGAGCGTTGAGTGTCTTGTTTCTTTTATGGGAGCAGCATACAGCGGAAACTTTTACACGCCTATAGACACGTCTATGCCTTCTTCACGCATAGAGAAGATTGCTGACACGCTTTGCCCTTCTGTTATCATCACTGACAATGCTCATGAAGGAGCCGTGCGTCAGTTTGCGGGAAAAGCGACTGTTGTTCTGTATGAACAGCTTATGATGCAAAAGATTGATGAGAATGCGATTGCCGAAACAGAAAACAGAATTGTTGATACAGACATTTTGTACGTGCTGTTCACGTCAGGCTCAACAGGAACACCGAAAGGCGTTATCATCTGCCAGCGCGCGGTAATTGATTACGCAGAATGGGTTGCTAATACATTCAATATTACAAGCAGCGATGTATTCGGAGAACAGGCACCATTCTACTTCGACAATTCAATTCTCGATATATACCAGACACTCCGCAACGGAGCCACGCTGTGCATCATTCCTCAGAAATTCTTTATGCTGCCAAAAGCGCTTTTCGAATATCTTGCCGAGATAAAAGTAACGACAATATTCTGGGTTCCTTCGGCTCTGTGCATCATGGCAAACCTCAAGGCTGTCGGGAAGTACCCGGTGCCAACTCTTAATAAGATTCTCTTCTGCGGTGAGGTTATGCCTAACAAGCAGCTCAATGTGTGGAGAGCGTCTTTCCCGAATGCACTGTATGCAAACTTGTACGGACCTACAGAAATTACCGATGTATGCGCATACTATATTGTAGACCGCACGTTTGCAGATGACGAGCCGCTTCCAATCGGTTTTCCGTGCAAAAACACAGATATTGTTGTTCTGAACGAAAAGGACGAGCTTGTTACCGGCGACGAAAAAGGCGAACTGTGCGTGCGCGGAACATGCCTTTCGCTCGGATACTTTAATAATCCGGAAAAAACAAAAGCTGCGTTTGTGCAGAATCCGCTTAACAGCGCGTATTCTGAAATTTTGTACCGCACCGGCGACATCGTGTACTACAACGAACGCCACGAAATTATGTACGTATGCCGCAAAGATTTTCAGATAAAACATCTTGGTCACCGCATCGAGCTTGGCGAAATCGAAACAGCTGTTTCTGCAATAGACGGCGTTGAGCAGAACTGCTGCCTGTATGACACTGAGCACAGCCGCATTGTTCTCTTCTACACTGGCTCCGCACAGGACTCGTTTGTTGTTTCGGAACTAAAAAAAGCTGTGCCTGACTATATGATTCCGAATAAAAAAGTGCATCTGGAAAAGATGCCTATCAATCTCAACGGAAAGATAGACCGCGTTGCACTTAAATCACAATTGTAATTTTTATATACAAGGAAAGGTAGAGAATATGGATGAAATGATTGGAATTTTAAAAGAAATCAAACCTGATGTTGATTTTGAGAAAGAGACAAAACTAGTAGATAATAATCTTATCGACTCATTTGATATTGTTCAGATTGTCATGAAGCTCAACGAAACTTTTGAAGTAGAAATTGGTGCGGATTCAATAACACCAGAAAACTTCAATTCCGCAGCTTCTCTTTGGGCGCTTGTACAAAAACTTAAGTAACAAATATGACGATAACTTCTCTCGGTTTCATACTATTTGTAGCTGTTGTTTTTATTGTTTATAGCATTATATCAGAAAACAAAAAGTGGATTGTACTTCTTGCAGCAAGTGTCATTTTTTATGCGTCAGTAAGCATAAAAGCTTTTGCATATATAACTTTTACTTCTGTTGTATCCTTTTATGCAGCCCTCGCTATGCAGAATGCTGAGAATAAGAAAGAAAGGAAGAATATAGCAGCAGCAAGCATATTCTGCTGTTTTGCTGTTCTCGTAGTATTAAAATATTCAAATTTCGTGCTTATCAATGTTTCTTCACTTATCAAATTGTTTTCCCCGCAGTTTGTATTTAAGCCAATAAAATATTTTATACCAATGGGACTTTCTTTTTATACTTTCTCCGTTACTTCATACCTTTTTGACATATATCATAAAAAATATCAGGCTGAAAAATCACTGCCAAGGTATGTGCTTTTTGTCAGCTGGTTTCCGTCAATTATTCAAGGTCCGATAAATAGATATGATCTAGTAAACAAAGATTTTTTTTCAAAACCCCACTCTTTTAGTCTTGAACAAAGTGAATTTGCCGTGCAACGAATTCTTTGGGGAATGCTAAAAAAACTGGTAATTGCCGATAACGCAGCACCTGCAGTAACATATGTATTTGAAAACTATAAAGAGTTACCGCACTATATTATTTTTGCAGGCCTGTTGTTTTATTCAATACAGCTGTATGCAGATTTTTCAGGTGGAATGGATATTGCGCTAGGCGTTTCTGATCTGTTCGGCATACGTCTTTCAGAAAATTTTCGTCAGCCTTATTTTTCTCAGTCAATTGCAGAGTTCTGGCGGCGGTGGCATATTACTCTTGGCGCATGGATGAAAGACTATGTCTTCTATCCTTTTGCACTTTCTAAAACTTCTCAAAAAATAATTAAATTCTTAAAACCGCGGAGTCCATATCTTTCAAAAGTAATACCAATGTGCATTGGAAATATTTTAGTATTTCTTCTCGTCGGTATTTGGCATGGAGCAGAATGGCACTACGTTGTTTACGGACTATTTCACGGAGGAATTATAGCTGCAAGTATATTGCTCAAGCCTGCTTACGATAAAGGTTTTTCACTTTTTCACATCAATGCGCATTCAAAACCTTGGCAGTTTTTCCGCATTATAAGAACATTTTATCTTATTAATATCGGATGCCTGTTCGATGAAGTTACCGGCCTCACTCAAAGTATAGGAATGACTAAGCAGCTGTTTACTTTTACAAATGGAAATCTTATTAAAAATTTTCATTTCCACGATGAATTCAACATAATGTCAGTTAGTACAGTTTTATTCTTTAGCCTCGTATGGATCGTAATAAGTATCGTAAAGGAAAAAGGAATAGATGTACGGCAAAAAATCGCATCATTTGCTCTGCCCGTACGATGGATTATTTACTTAGCACTTGTCATCTGCGTTCCTTTTTTTCAAGCCGAAACGGCAGGGAGCTTTATGTATGCACAATTCTAAAAAAATAATTTCGGCAGTTTTTTTCTGCATAATTCTTACTCTGCTCGTTCACTTTATAACATTTATATGTTGTCCAGTTGGATTTATGGAAGATACTTTCCGAGACTTTTCAAATATAAAGTCAGATACAGTAGACAATCTTTTTCTTGGAAGCTCATTCTTTAAATACGGAATCGATGCTGTAGAAATACAAAGACTTTCTGGAAAAACAAGCTATGATTTTGCTATACAGCATGGAAATTTTTGGACAGACATGGAAGTACTAAAATATGCATCGGATAGAAAAAAGATAAAAAATGTCTACATAGATTTTGATTTGTTCAGTTCACTAGGACATAAAAAACTGCATACAGGAGAATGTGTATATCCGCTGATTGGACAATTATTTTTCAATGTCGATGCAAAGACAAAACTGCGTATTATAGATAAAATGATGCCTGTTAGATATACGGATGCTCTGTTTTATTTTGCCAACATAAAATCAATAAAACAAATAAAACATATTATTTTGCAGAAACGGAGCAAATCATACAGAGAAGGAAAAGTTATACTTTCCAAGAAGCAGCGAAAAGACTGGACTTATATGGGGTTTGGAAGTCTTGGTGAATCACCATGCATTTCTTCATGGGAGCAGCTTGGAACTATTCATGAAGGTTTGATGCAAAAAACAATTAAAGTACAGTTTAACAACTGGGATATGAAATACTTTAATGAAATGATTAATTTTTGCAGAGATCAAAACATAAATGTAACCGTTGTTATAATGCCTGTTCCTAAAACAACTCGCTCGCAAATCGCAAACTGGAATCATCTTATTGATAAAGCTCACGATCTTTGTTTTGCGAAAGGAATTTCATTTATTGATGGAAACTCAATAGAACCATTCAACGAAGAACAAGTGCCGGAAGCATTTACTGATAGTGGCGGGCATATTGCGATACCATACAATACGATATTTTCAAAAGTACTGTATAACACTATCTCACACAAAACTGAATGACATAAAAGAACAAAATCTGTACAATATGGAAATGAACTGTTTGCGAAAAACTATAGTATCTCTTATATGTGCTTTGGCTGCTATTGGTATTTTATCTCAGAAAAGCGCTTAAATCAAAACTTTGTGGTAAGAGAACTGGTCAATTATTATCATCAGATAGATTATCTGTATTCTTCGGAAGTTTAATGTCTATAATGTTTATCAACAACACATAGTTAGAATACCGTGTTGCCTTCTCTATTTAGCTGGTAAGGATTATTTTATATTTTCTCATGATTAGAAATTATATTTTAGACTTGTTTCTATCCTATAATTTTTAATGTGACCGTATTCTGGCTCATTATAATAGGGAACCCTTATTTTTTCTCTCATAAAACCAAGTGTTAATTGAGTATGTGCATTAACAAAATATGTTGTTTGTATTCCTACACAAAGACATACTTTATATTTTGCAAAATAAGTATCAAATAGATTGCTTGCAGTATCATTAACAGCTTTAGAATTAACATAATTTGTATCAGGATTATACCTATGAAAATAAATCATTGATGTTCCTTTTGGATAATACACTCTAAAACCAATATACTGACTGTTGCCAGCACTGCCACTGCCAGCTCCCATTATCTGACCTTTATTTGTATATCCTTGACTTATTATGCTATGAAAATAAAAAGAATATGGTGAGAATAGTTGATAATCTTGTGACATTTCAAGATTATTCCATTCAAATATTATTTCTCCATGAACATTATATTTTTTTGAAAGCAAAACAGATTTTTTTAAGCCAACTGTATAAACAACTGTATGCAGATAACATTCTAGGTCGGTATAATCGTCGAGTCCTAATTCGCCAAACAATTCAAATCCAACTGATGGAAATAGCCAGCTTGCGGTAAAAGAAGCTTTTTGATCTTCGACAGTATTACTTGAAGATGTTGTAAAAAGACGTCCGATATATTTAAAATTTTCTGTTTTCCACTTTGTTAAGAAAATTCTATTAAGTCCCAGAGTGAGTCCAGGCAAAAATGATGGTGCATAGGAAAAAGATAACGCATTGATCATATTATGATTATTTGAATCATTATTATCAAAATAATCAGACTCGCTTAAATAGCCATTCCAAATTCTAGCTTCTATTTGTCCGATATTCCAGTTTATCTTAGGAATTATAATTGATGTTTTTTTTAGTCCAAAATCAATTTTTGGATATGTTGCTGCATTGTTAGATGATAAAATAGGATTTAGCCACGCCGGTCCTAGCCATATTGCCTGAGTTCCAAATCCTAATGTTAGATTTTTCCACGTATATCTTATCTCTGAATCACCCCAATCAAAAGTCCAGAATGCTGAATCTCCGAACCGTTGGGGGCAATCAATACCTACATTTTTTGCATACGACCAAAAATATCCATATTCACTGTCATAGCCAGATGTCATGATATCGAAATCACTATTTTGTGAAAAACAAATTTGAGGCTTTAGTATTAAGGAAAAACCTTTAATATATAGACCTACTCCGCCAGTTAGGCTCGTATTATAGCCAACGCCCTGCCATAGAGCACCATCATTTTGACCAAAAGG